>ERZ1034984.108-NODE-108-length-90668-cov-8.074460_pt1 | contig 90668 bp, 72 predicted proteins | sample MGYA00520589_ERZ1034984 | MGnify/ENA primary metagenome ERZ1034984 (study PRJEB33766, sample SAMN09781790) | gut metagenome | biome: gut microbiome | host: Homo sapiens | place: Madagascar | study: EMG produced TPA metagenomics assembly of the PRJNA485056 data set... | reverse complement strand
GTTGGACATATTCCACTATTTTAGGAGCTATTCCCCCGAAATGCGTCATTGGATTGAAAATCTGAAAGAAGGAGAATGTGCTTTTGATAATGAGGATAAAAACAGACTACCTCACTATTATAAAGATGGTGTAAAAGTATATACAAAAAACGGTAACGCCGACAAATATACTAGACAGTTTTGGGATAAAGTTGCTCCATGTATTCACACGAGAAATGATATTTTAGCTAGTCAAAACACTGTTCATCCTGTTGATGACAGGGTATTTAGTATTAGAGAATTGATGCGCTTAATGTCAATTCCAACATCTTTTAGGTGGACCGATGACTCTTTGGAAAGGTTAAATTCATTATCGATGACAGAAAAAACAAGGTATCTGGTGCAAAATGATATCAATATAAGACAATCTATTGGGGAGGCTGTTCCAACTGAAATATTCAGACAAATAGCGGAAGAAATTAAAAAGGTCGAAAACGAATGACATTGCAAGATTTTTTAACTAAATATGATATCAGCGACCTTAGCGGATTGGTTTCTTGCATAAAGACGTATGGTAAGCAATTGCCGGTTGATTGTGTATATCAAGCTGCCGAATTTTTAAATCCTAACAGAGATTTAACGGCGGCTTTTTACACTGACACTGCGATATGCAAAAAAATAATGGCAGAGCTTCCGGATTTTACAGAGAAAGATCATATACGGATTCTCGAGCCCTCTGTTGGGGCGGGAAATTTTTTGCCATTTATAGCAGAAAAATATAAAACTAAACGAATATTGGAGCTCTATCTTATTGATATTGACGACAATGAATTAAGAATCGCGGAACTTATTTTTGAAACTTTTTTCAGAGATAAGTATTCTAATGTTGCCATAATTTATATCAATGACGACTATTTGAAATTTCCTGTAGCGGGGAAAAAGTTTGACTTGGTTATAGGAAATCCGCCTTACGCAAAGATAAAAGATTATAATTTGCAACGAGAATATAGAAAAAACAGCAAAATCACAAAAAGTTCAAATCTATTCGTATGGTTCCTGGAAAAGGCTTATCACGATGGAGATTGGATTTCTCTAATTGTTCCCAAAAGTATATTAAATGCACCCGAATACGACGAGATACGTGAAATTATTAAAAATTCACATATAAAGTCAATACTCGATTTTGGCGAAAATGGATTCAAAGGTGTAAAAATTGAAACAGTAAATTTGATTTTTAATTCACAGGAAAAATCCGATTTAACACATGTGGTTTCCATTACTCAAAAAATAGATATTATTCAACAGCAAGAATACATAACAGATAATAATTATCCATCTTGGTTAATATATAGAAATTCTGACTTTGATAGAATTGCTGAAGATATGCAATTAGGCGTTTTTGATGCATTTAGAGATAGACAAATTGTAAATTCTATGCTTTCACAAACAGGAAAGTATAGAGTTTTAAAATCGAGAAATATCGGATCAAATTCGATAGTTGATATTGCGGGATATGATTCATATATTTCGGACATAAACAATTTAGCCGTTTCAAGGTATATTAACGTAGAAAACGTTGTCTTGGTTCCTAATTTAAGCTATGCCCCAAGGGCTTGTTTTTTGCCTAAAAATACAATAGCAAACGGTTCTGTAGCATTTTTGACGTTAAAAAACAACAATACTGCTTTATCTAAAACTGATTTGGATTTCTTTGCAACGAGAGAGTTCCGACTATATTATAGAATAGCAAGAAACTATGGAACACGTTCATTAAACATTGACAATAATTCCGTTTTTTACTTTGGAATAAGGAGGAAAAAATGATTGAACAAGGAATAATTGATTTTATCAATAAAAATAACTACGATATACGCGTTCACCACAATGCACGTTGGATTGATCAAAAGTGCACTCCGGATGTTTTATGCATTGTCGCTGACTGTATTGTAAATTACATAGATAGTAATACAACCAATACTTGCTTTACATCTAAGGATATTTGGTTCTCTCAATATGCAATTGAAAACGTGCATGCCATTTTTAGAAAAGTTGATGTAGATAGTGATTCTGCGTCAAACGAATATGATAAATTTTTTGGACAGCCCATCAAATTATTTGCTTATGCCGGCATTCTTAAGGAGACCAAAACTGGAAGATGTAATCAGTATGAAGTCATAAATCGCGATGTCTTAGAATTTATTTCTTTACGCGAAAGAAATTCATTGCGTTTTTTAACACAGTATATCAACAAAGTAATTACAGATTCTGCTTTGAATGCTGTATTTTCTGAGTTCTTTGAAACTCAAACTGCAGAATCGTATGAACACCTAAAAGAGACGTTTTTTAACTTTACAGTCGCTAACACTGACATTGGTAGTCGTGGTTCTTCTGGCAGGCTTGAATGTGGTCGAATATTCACCAAAGTAATTAACGTATTAGCTTTTGAGTTAAATAAAAGAGGTACCGAACGTGGGCATATTTCGCAGCATGTTGTTACATATGATATGTTGATGTATAATCGTGATAACTTTAGAGATATTTATGCTGAAAAGCCTAAATCAATTTCCCGCAAAGATTATATGGCTCAACATCATATTGTTATTAATGAGGCATACTTCCGCTATATGTCATCTAAGGCAAAGCGTAGATTGAGAACATACAACGACCAATATAGAAATGGCTTAAGCGAAATGCCCGGAGATACTGAAAAAGCTACACATATCCATCATATTTTTTCGGCAAGCGAATTCCCCGAGATATCTTTTTATTTAGAGAACTTGATTGCCCTGACACCAAATCAACACTTGAATACTGCTCATCCAAATGGAAAAACTATCTTAATCGATAGATCATATCAACATGATTGCTTGATAGTTAAAGCAGACATAATTAAAGACAATATCGAAAACGCAGATGAAAAGATTTACTCATTCAATGACTTTATACATGTGCTAGTTGTTGGCTTTAGCGAAGATTCGTTTAACGATATTGAAGAAAATGACTATGCGGGAGTTAAAGCAAAAATCGAGTTGAAATATATTGCATAAAAGGACAAAATGAGAATTACAGAATTTGGAATTAGAAATTTTAGATCAATAGAAAATATATTGATAAAATTTCCTAAAAATAAGCCGCTGATTTTATTTGGGCCGAATAATGCAGGGAAAACAAATATTCTTACAGCGTTAAATATTGCTTTGGGTGAGTCATATCCGACATATCGAGAAATGGATGAGAGTGATTCCTTTTTTAGAGATAAAAAGAATCATCCCGAAATATCCTTTTACTGCCAATTTGACGGAGCATATTATACCTCCAAGCGTGGAGGTTCTTCTAATGCGGTTTTTATTACATATAATTACAATAACGGCGAAACAACCGAAAATCTTTTCCACGATGGAGAATTTAATAAATTTTACATCTCTAATGAACAACGGGCGCAATGTCAAGCCATATATTTAGATGCAATTAGAAATATTAATAACTCGCTCAGTTATTCATCAAAATACTCCATTTTAAGCAAGTTTTCTACTCAAATTCATAAATCTCTTCAGCAAGAGAAGAAAGAGGCTTTAAATGATTTATTTGAACAGATAAAAGAATTATTTAATAGTTCTGAAGAGTTCAAAACATTTTTTGAAAAATTCCATGCCGCTGTTACAGATACCATTAAAGGATTTGTACATACACTGGATGTTGATTTTTCAGGATATGATCCCAATAATTATACGAAATCATTACGTATTGTCGGCAAAGAGGGGCCTATCGTAAGAAGCTTTGAAGAACTTGGAACAGGCGAACAACAAACATTGTTAATGGCATTTGTCAAATCCTATATGGAGACATTTAACAATGAAAGTTTTGTGCTTATAATCGAAGAACCCGAGGCTCATTTGCATCCAATTGCCCAAAGATGGTTAAAAAAATATATTAATAAAATGTGTGAATCGGGTATACAAGTCGTCATTTCCACTCATTCACCGGAATTCATAGATCCATCAAATTTGGATGGATTGGTAAAGGTTTATAAAAAAGATTCGATAACCCAAATTAAGCAAATAGAATCTTGCGAATTATACAATCATTGTATTGAATTGGGCGCACCAAGTGACAAAATTACCAAAGAAAATATATTACCCTTTTATTCGGCTTGTTTATATTCCGAACAATTGAAAGGTTTATTTGCTCAAACAATAATACTAGTCGAGGGAGACTCAGAATCTCTTTCTTTGCCGTTTTATTTTGAACGAGCTGGATTTAATTTAGAATCCAACGGCATTGAAATCATAAAATCTCAAGGGAAAAATAATCTACTGAAGTATTATAGGTTTTTTATTTCTTTTGGTTATCGCTGTTTTTGTTTATTTGATGCCGATGAGGGGCATGGCAGAGATAAGAAAAATGACGATTTTAAGTCAATATTTGATATAGGTACTATTGATTCAGCGCAAAACTGTTTTTCGTGCGGACAACAATGGGGTTACTTTGGCGTGGATTACGAAACATATATGCGTTCCACTGTTGCATCCTATTCTGATATGGAATCCGATGCAAAAGATTTTTTATTGTCAAACAGCAAGCCTATAATAGCTAAGTATGTGGCAGAAAAAAATGATATTATTCCAGGATTTATCGAAAACATTATCAATGTATTACGGTAGTATATAAATCAAAGGAGGACTTATTAATGGATTTGCAAATGAAAATAAGAAACATAAAATGTATTAAAGAATTAAGTTTTTCGTTTCCTTTGGAAGCAGGCATATATGCTATAACAGGTGAAAATGGTTCAGGAAAAAGCACATTAATATCATGTGCTTCATCTGTTTTTTATCAAATGCCTATGACGGAATTCTTTGGACGTCCAAATAATGCTTCAATAGAATTTTCATTAGGAACAGCAACCAGAAAATGGTTTTTTAAGGAACAAATTTGGTCTGCAGAATCTTCTCAAGAGAAAATGCTCATAAATGGATTTTATGAGGGAAGCATTATTTTTGGAAATAGGTTCCAAGACACAAAGCTTTCAATTATATCTATTTTAGATAAATTAAAAATGGCCGATTTATGTCCAGCTGCTCCTTTCATTAAAAAAAACTTAGGACTGATTTTGCATAATGACGAAAGTTATTATAATAATTTATGCATTATAAATAAGCAAGTTTCTGATGAAATGGGATTGACTAGAGTAACCTATTGTAATATTACTGAAGACAATACTCTTGTTAGTCAGCCACGAATGTCTACAGGTGAAAACCTGCTAATAAGTATCTTGTCATCTTTAAATGTTCTATATAAAAAAAGAAAACGTTATCACGATGGAAGACCATATATAGTTTTTTTGGATGAAATTGAATTGGCACTTCACTCATCGGCATTAAGAAGACTAATTCTTTTTTTAAAGGATTTTGCTTCTTCATTTAATCTTTCTATTTTTTTCTCTACTCATTCAATTGAGCTATTGCGTGAAATAAAAGCTCAAAATATTTACTATTTATCAATTGCGTTCAATGGGGCGATAATGGTGACAAATCCATGTTATCCTGCATATGCGACAAGAAATTTGTATGGCGACGATGGCTATGGAAACGATTTAGTTGTCTTGGTTGAAGATGATCTGGCTAAAATTGTTATTGAGAAAATACTAATTTCGAAAAAAATCGCGCAGAGTATTAGAATTAAAATTTTACCAACTGGCGGATGGACTAATACAATTACAATGGCATATGATGTTACAACTTCAAATTTACTTCAAAAAGGAACAAAAATTGCAGTTATACTCGATCAAGATATAAAATCGGATGTTCCTGATTTTATATCTTCACACAAACAATTTTCCGGTATCAAAATAGACTATCTTCCAATTCCAAGCTTGGAAAAATTTCTACGCAACAAGTTGGTTATAACCCCAGATGCTGATTTCTTTTCCTTGTTAGATACATATCTATTTCAAAAAAGGCCTCTCCAAGAAATTTTGCTTTCTTATAAACGTGATAATAAGAAAGATAGTGACGGAAAATCTTTATATGGTTATTTACTTAACGAAATTCGATCAATGAGAAAGGATCGCGAAGATTTGGTCGATTTAGTTGTTAGGTATATCTTGGAAAATGACATCAATAGCATAAATACATTAGCTGATTACTTAAGAAGAAAAATTGAAGAATAGTTATGAAAATTCGATTTACGTTACTAACGCTCCGCCATAAAAACCCGACTTATTTTGTCGGGTTTTTATTATGCTCCGAAACAGGGATTTTACACGATGCGTTGCATCGTGTCACCTACGGTGTGAACCCTTGCGTCGCAAGGCTAACGCTTCGCATATGTGAGTAAACTCACTCGCTCCGCTATTCCACGAATCCCTTTCTCTCCGCCATAGGACAAAACCGCCTATTTTGGGCGGTTTTTCCTTGTTTTATGGTAAAATTTTGCATTTTTTGGCACAACGTTTCATAAAAAGTGTGCCATAATTTGTGCCATAATTTGTATAAAAAAGGCTCCTGCGTTTTGCGCTTCCCTGACGCTTGAATACTTTCCAACAATATCCTATTAAAGATCAAAAGGCTGCACTTCCGATTCAATATAAGGTTTCTATCTTTATTCGCAAATAAATCTAATCTACCAACTTATGCTTCTTTAATCTTGACCTTATTCCGCCTGCCGTTCTGTTATGTTTTTCTGCGATTTCCGAAACAGAAAGTCCTTGATTAAACTCCTCAATAAGCGTTAAATCTTCCTGCGTTGTCCATTTTTTCCAAACCGTGAAACCATCTTCCTTGCGTTGTGTTTCGAATTTATCCGCCTTTTTAAAACGCGTCGTGAAATACACGTTATCGGTCAGTTGTAAATTATGGGAAATGTCTTCCAATCTCGATTTCAACAAATCATCAATCCCGGTAATGACCTCCCCCGTATATGGATTAATTGAATTTGCAACATAACTTAGAATATCCGAGTCTTTGAAATCCGGGATGTTTGTCGGGTTTATTGCCGCGTCTGAACCTTTATTTGCTTTTGCCTCGTCAGTTTCGGCAGAGACCGAGTGCGGTTTGGTATCCGCATTATCGGCGAGTAATGACGTTTTTTTGAGCGAATCGTTGAATTCCGCAACCCTATCCATTGATAAAGTTTGGTAATAGTGCGCCAATATACCGGCTTTATTGTCGTTTTGGCTTGACAAAATATGGTTTATATCTTTTGCGGCATTGTCCAACTTTTCAGAAACCGCAGTCTTCCAGCTTGTTCCGGAACATGACGTATTGAGCCATTTTTCATCAAAAAAAGCCGGGCTTTTGAATATGTCTTCCATATGTTCCTGCAATCCTTTTGCCGCAGCGACTTCTTTTGCAAAGCAATATATTTCATATTTCTTTGAATTCTTTTCGTTTTGTTTAATAAACGTATCGACTTTTTTGTACGGAATCTTTATTAAATCAATCAGTTCATCAATTCGTTTTTCCACTATTTCAAGCGGAGCATTGTAGTTTTTTACAATTTCTCTTTTTGTTTTTTCCAACACGTTTTTCACGTGTTTCAATTCGTTATGATGTTTAAGCGCAATTTGATAATTTTCCAATGAATATTCAAATTGGGAATAATACGAAACCCCGTTGCCGATACTCATTTTTAACTGTTCGTAATTATTGAATAATACAACGCCAGGAGTTTGTTGCGCCTGAACAACTAAATCGAATTTTACAAAAGGCGACCTTGTATCCGCGTGTATTACGTTTGACGAACCTTGAATTATTCCCTCGTTATTCATATTCTCTCCTTATCAATCATCGCTTAAAAATACAGTATTTCGTTGATTTTTGGAAAAGCGTTACATTTTGGCGTCAAGGTTGTATGTCGCGTTCTGCAATATCAATCCTGTTATCCATTGTTTCACCTTTTCAAAAAAACCATCAAAAACAGTATAACATAAAATTCCAAAAATCCATATGGTTTCACGATTTCTTTTTATACGTTTTGTCTTAATAATAAAGAAAATGCTTTCCAAAATAAAAACAAGGGTGCGACGACTGCGCCACACCCTGAACAAATCTAAGTTATCAAACCATTAAACGTGAACTTGGAAAAGACGTTGATGACCATAAAACAAGCAATACCGAGAGTCTTTCCCAAGTATTGTTCACATTCAAACGGTTATTTATAAAATATCACAACCGTTTTCAAAAGTCAAAGAATAGCACACACGAAACCTCGCCACGGAAAGAAAAATTTATTTGATTTTTCTTATTTCACTTTTCTTTTCTTATATCGTTCGTACATAGTTCGGATAACATATCATACATTTCGTTTCTCAGCTCGTTGAGATCCAAAACAATTCGTTTCCCTTTTGCATCATAAGAATAATAAATCCGCTTATCTAAGTCGATCGTTCTTAAATGCGGCGTTTCTAAAATTTGTTTTTTCTCGCCTTCCGGCGTGTTGGAACGCAGTATATTCATATCCCCGACGTTGTTAAATTTATAGTAGCGTTCATCAAAATGCGCACAACTGTTTCTAAATTTTTTATTCCCTACTAAGGGATATTTTGTTAAATCGATCCCAAAGCTATCTCTGACTTTTTTTACTCGTTCCTCTGAAATCTGTTTCCTTCCGAAATAATCATTAAACAAAACGTTGTAAATGTTGCCCTGCGCTGTAAGTATGCTTTGTATGTGAAAAAAGTAAAATGTGTATTCGTCGTAATAGCCGCTATAATCCCTTTGATTAAACAAGGCATCCAAAGAAATAATAGCATATCGCAAATTTTCAATAACGGCGTTGACAAATAATATTGACTCGTTTTCTTTTGTAATCTCAATTCTTCTATTAAACATATTTTTCTCTCCGGGCAGTTAAAATTCCGGTTGAACGGCTTCCTGTGAACATTTTATAACACATCTTGACAGAAAAATCAACAAAAAAATCGATTGGTTCCCGGCTTTTATTACCTTCTTACTTCATTTCGAAAAACCGGATCATCATAAACATTAAGAAAATACCGCTATATCATTAACAATAGAAATATCTACAACAGTAGAAATATAATAAGGTTTATAAACTACGTCCTTTCCGCTGCCTTTCTTTCATCTACAACAGTAGAAATTAAATAAGGTTTATAAACTATTCCTGTCCCGAACTTTATGTCAAGTATCTACAACAGTAGAAATTAGATAAGGTTTATAAACTTTCCGTGTCCTAATGCAAGAATACAAATCTACAACAGTAGAAATTTAATAAGGTTTATAAACAACACCAAATGGAAGGCAGATTTGCAATCTACAACAGTAGAAATTAAATAAGGTTTATAAACCGCCCGCAAGCCGTCCGACCGTCCACATCTACAACAGTAGAAATTAAATAAGGTTTATAAACCGCCCGCACGCACGGGAAACACGCCATCTACAACAGTAGAAATTAAATAAGGTTTATAAACTTCTTCGAGTGTCGGCTTTTTTCTGCATCTACAACAGTAGAAATTAAATAAGGTTTATAAACCTCTTTGGTAAGGAACGGAGGCACAAATCTACAACAGTAGAAATTAAATAAGGTTTATAAACAAGCGAAATGCAGCCAGTTGTTTTGTATCTACAACAGTAGAAATTAAATAAGGTTTATAAACAAAAGCGGTAGAATCGCTATTTATAAATCTACAACAGTAGAAATTAAATAAGGTTTATAAACCTTATGAGAATGATGTTGAAGACCATTATCTACAACAGTAGAAATTAAATAAGGTTTATAAACATAGCCGACACACCTGCGGAGTTTGATCTACAACAGTAGAAATTAAATAAGGTTTATAAACTTATACTGGCATTGCAGAATCGCGTATATCTACAACAGTAGAAATTAAATAAGGTTTATAAACCACCCGATTATTTGTTGCGGCAATGTCATCTACAACAGTAGAAATTAAATAAGGTTTATAAACCTCTCGCCAAAACTTTATTGACGTATATCTACAACAGTAGAAATTAAATAAGGTTTATAAACAAAATGGATATCAACGATTGCATAGAATCTACAACAGTAGAAATTAAATAAGGTTTATAAACAACTACGAAAGGCTCGTAAGGTTTAAATCTACAACAGTAGAAATTAAATAAGGTTTATAAACCTCTTTGGTAAGGAACGGAGGCACAAATCTACAACAGTAGAAATTAAATAAGGTTTATAAACAAGCGAAATGCAGCCAGTTGTTTTGTATCTACAACAGTAGAAATTAAATAAGGTTTATAAACAAAAGCGGTAGAATCGCTATTTATAAATCTACAACAGTAGAAATTAAATAAGGTTTATAAACCTTATGAGAATGATGTTGAAGACCATTATCTACAACAGTAGAAATTAAATAAGGTTTATAAACATAGCCGACACACCTGCGGAGTTTGATCTACAACAGTAGAAATTAAATAAGGTTTATAAACTTATACTGGCATTGCAGAATCGCGTATATCTACAACAGTAGAAATTAAATAAGGTTTATAAACCACCCGATTATTTGTTGCGGCAATGTCATCTACAACAGTAGAAATTAAATAAGGTTTATAAACCTCTCGCCAAAACTTTATTGACGTATATCTACAACAGTAGAAATTAAATAAGGTTTATAAACAAAATGGATATCAACGATTGCATAGAATCTACAACAGTAGAAATTAAATAAGGTTTATAAACAACTACGAAAGGCTCGTAAGGTTTAAATCTACAACAGTAGAAATTAAATAAGGTTTATAAACAAATAAAAGACGAAATCATTTTAACGGATCTACAACAGTAGAAATTAAATAAGGTTTATAAACTTATTTCGCAACTTTCGTTTTTTGTCGATCTACAACAGTAGAAATTAAATAAGGTTTATAAACTTCGTAAACAACGGCAAAGTCATTTAATCTACAACAGTAGAAATTAAATAAGGTTTATAAACCGTCGGAGTTCTTTGTGATTTTGCTGATCTACAACAGTAGAAATTAAATAAGGTTTATAAACTTTGGAACGAAAAAGTAATAAACGTCATCTACAACAGTAGAAATTAAATAAGGTTTATAAACCTTGTGCGTAATTATTCGGCGACCAAGATCTACAACAGTAGAAATTAAATAAGGTTTATAAACAAATACGTTAAATCTTTTGGCTTCCAACATCTACAACAGTAGAAATTAAATAAGGTTTATAAACACTGCATCAGTAGCGCCATATAGCTTATCTACAACAGTAGAAATTAAATAAGGTTTATAAACATACCAAGGGCGTCAAAGTCATGAATATCTACAACAGTAGAAATTAAATAAGGTTTATAAACATCGGCACGACAAAGAGTCAGTGGTTATCTACAACAGTAGAAATTAAATAAGGTTTATAAACACTTTTGCAATTCGGGCAAATCATAAATCTACAACAGTAGAAATTAAATAAGGTTTATAAACTGGGGTACTACAAAAGAAAGGAGTTAAATCTACAACAGTAGAAATTAAATAAGGTTTATAAACCCTGATATACAATATGTAGTTTTGATTGAACGAACAATAAACAAGATATGGTTTATCGGTTCAATTTCTACGCCAATTATACCAAAAAAGACTCGGGCTTGCAAGTATTCTCACACAATTATCAAATCGTCGTCTTCATGAGAGGCGTAACCGTATTTTTTAATTTCGCACGAATTTGACAAATTGAATATATAGACGCTGTCGGAATCGTCAAACATCTTTAAAAATTTGTTTTCGATATCCTGAATTATATTATTCAGTATGCGTTTGCTATTTTGGATACGAAAAACCGAATACTGCAACCTATACCCGAATTTTTTCAGGTACTTTGTGAACTGCGCTCTTTTCTTATCGTCCGATATATCATAACTTACAATTACCATTTTACACCTCAAAAACAGGAAATTCCGAAATCGCTTTGCCCTTCATAACCGCGCGATAGTACTGCCTGAAATACTTGAAAATATCTTCCTTATAACTAAGAATAGCGTTCAGAATGATTGCCACGTATTTTTTGGATTTTTCCCATTCCAACTCGAACCGGCGGTTTATGAATTTGAAGTCCAACTCCTTGAACTGTCCCAGATTCAATGACTTTTTCACTTGTTCGTCCACGATTGCGCGAAACGGCTCCATAACGTCGCAAACTAAAGATTTTCTCATATAAAGCATCGTGTGAAGTACCCCGCAATATACGTCAAATCCGTAAATGCTCAACATGGACTCGATAAATGCAAACAATACCGTGTAGCCTATATCCAATATGCTGTTGATATAGTCGTTTTTAACCCTTGGCCGCCGTCCGTGCCAAATGTATTCTTTGAAATGGTGCAGGAAAAACGTTTTCGACGCCATTCCCTCATATCCCATGATTTCTTGTACGGTCTTTGCACCGTCCACCATAGCAGCGTGCTCGTGAAATTTTTGCGATATATTGCGATAATCGAATTCCTTTTTTCTTTGCCTCGATAATATTGTAAGCTGATTGAAAATTTTGTTTTTAATAAGATGTTTCGCAATATCCAAAGATTCGTATTCGTATTGTTTGCGATGCAACAAAAAATTTGCGTCTCTTCTGAAACCTATTACCTCGTAAACTCTAAACGACGACGTAAACAGAACAATGGTGAATCCGAATTTTTTTGCCCGCTCGATCAGCACCGACGTCAACGTGGTATTTCCCACAACAAAAATCGAAAACAGCCGATAACACGTACATTGACACTTGATTTCACCATCCTTGTCAATAATCAATACGTTGTCGTTCTGAATTTTGATTTTATCGCCGTCGTTGCAAAACGATACGATTATTTGTTTTGCCTTAAAATCGGATATTTCCAACATGGCTCTATACAAGGCTGACGCTGCACACGTCGTTATAAATGCAATTGCTGCATTTCTCGGGAGACCGCGGCGTAAACGTGCTTATATCAAAACGCTTCATATCCTCGATTACTCTTTCAAACCCGCGCGCCATCCGATCATCGTTTGCGGGCAACGGCACGTCATAGTTTTTGTTGTCGTCATAACTATGAATTACTATCCGTCGCACAGTATACCCCATTTCCGTCAAAGCAAAGTATTGGGCATAAACCTGAAAAACCTGTCCGTCATACACCTTCGTTACGTGTTTTTTCCTTTCAATCAAAACTCCGCTTTTTGTGTCGAAATAATCGATTTTGCCGATTATATCGTATTTCTCGCAATACACGTCCATTGCATGCAAGACGTTTTTATTATTTTTCGCCTCGTCTACCGTTTCATGAACCTTTGTACCGTTCAATTGTTTTTCACTCTGATACAACCTTCTGTCCTGCTGTCCGTATATGTTGTGAAAATATATGGATGCAGGACAAAAGATAAAGTCGTTCAGATTTGAAATGATAATCGGGTTTTCCATTATGCCTTTTGAACGAATTCAAGCCACGTCTTGTTGTCGATTGCAAGACTTGTCTTTTTGAAACTTTCTTCGTCCGCTTCTTTTATCTTCCCGATTGCCCACATTGCCTTTTTGGCAATATGATACGCTCCATTTGCGTCCGCGTCGCAAGGCAAACTGCCGTCCGAATTGCGACTGTCAAAGAACTTCCCTTCCGCATTAACGACGGGCGACAAAATATAGTCGTCAACATCGTCGGAGTTTCTCAACTGCATCGTATACGACAAAAGCTTATATAACCTGACGAAAAAGTCTTTGTCGTCAACGTTCATAATCTGTCGTTTGACGTCGCCGCGACAATCCACGTTATAGTCGTCAAACAGTTTCTTAAATGCCGGCGTTAATGCGATCTTCGCTTTATCCCACTTGCCGAACGAATTTCGTACGGTGATTATTCGTTCGCCGTTTGAATAAGCCGTCCATTCGTTTTTATGATCGATATTTATACCGAAATCGTCATATCTGAATGTAAAACCGAACATATCCTTGTTTTCATCGTAAAAAATATCTTCAAATTTGTCGAAAAATTCTTTTGATTTTTCTTTGCTCTGATATTTTAACGGAAGCATGTTTACAAACCCGGTCGTCGGATCGATCTTACTGGTATTCCACGCTCTGACATAGAAAATAAACCCGTTTTGTTTTTCGTTTTCATTATACTTTTTATTGGTCAGCTGGTATGCCCTGAACAAACCTCCGTCGGAATGCGGCGACGCGTTCTTGTTTACGATATAACTCATTTTATCGACAAGTGCTTTTTCAAATTTCTGATATACCTGTCGCTCGAATTTTTCTCGTCCGTGCTTGAACCCGACGTTTAAGTCTTCCATTGCGACAATCGCGTCGTATTTTACGACAAGGTCGCAAATTTTCTTTACGACATAACTTAAATATCCTTGCTTCAAGTCTTTGATATTGTCGATTGTATTCCAGTTTTTTCTGGACGCGTCACGCTCGCGCTCCCGCGTTTCGAGCATTTTGTGGAAATCTATCGACACATCGTTACCGCTTGATAAATTGTTCATCGAGAATTGCTCGACAATCTTTCCTTTTCCGTCGATAACACTGATGTAAATTAAGTTTCTTTCGCCCCGATCAATGCCGATTACGTAGTTGTCGTCACTTTCGCGCAACGATTGCCTTACGAGATCGTTTATCCTTTCGATTCCTCTTTCCTTAAAATTAAGCGTCACCGGACAATGCAACGTGTATTGATCTTTCGTATATCGCTTATCTTTTATGAGGTCGTATTCAAACGTGCTTGTTTCTTTTTTCGCATTATCGGTACGGAAATCATACGTTTTGTTTTTTATCGGCACGTTTTTCGGATGCGTCGGTTTGTCGTAATTCAAACTCTTATGTCTGAAAAACAACTCGCCGCCGCCGTTAAGCGCATAAACCTTTTCTTTTATGTTTTCAGGATCAAATATTCCCTCGAAATACATCGTATGCAAATTCTTTTTGCCCTTGCTGTACGGAGAAAAGTCTTTATTATCAAACTTGAATAAGTACAGTTTCCCGTCGTTTACCAAGTCTTTGACGTAACTTTCGGGTATATCCGCGAATGAAATCTTATATCCCTGCTCTTTTACTTCGTTATAAAATTGCCCTATGTTTTTATACTCGCTCGTTTCTTTGAACTTAAACCCGAACGTCTTCCAGTCTTCGTTCTTACTTATACATTCTTTATAAAAATCAATCAACTTGTGACAATCGTCAATATTAAAGTCGTCACCGGTTTTAAACGTCCCGTTTTCACGTATTCTGAGTATTTCCCGATCAGGGTTATAAAAACCGATATTTTTTGCGCTGAAAACCACTTTGGGTAACATCTTCTCGGGTCCGGGTAATAATTTATAAATCATTTTCTTGAAACACGGCTCGCCCTGACCTTTTTCGGGTACGTCTTTAATCAATACATTTTTGTGGTTTTTGTCCAGAATGCCGAGATAATAATTATTACCTTTGAGCAATAAAACCGTAAGGTAATCCTTTTCTTTGTTTGCGTCCCATCCGTCCAGAAGCTGACTGTTGTCAAAGTTTATTTTGATTTTGTCTTCGGAATACGGCTTTTTCGTCAAATAGTTCCTGCATTTATTGTAAAGCGGTATAATTTCGGCAATTTGTCCGTAATAATTCGCAAATTCGCCGTAAAACGTTGTATCGCCGTCGGTGCCGTCATAGCAAAACATCTCGGCAAACTTCTTGAATTCTTGTACCGCGTCCAAAAACGTTTTGATTATTTCGGTTTTTTCGTCGTCCTGATAAAGCTTTACCTTCCCTTCTCGCGCATTTATTACCTTATCACTCATATTCCCATATGCACATGCGACACTATCGCAAAGTTCGACCGCACGTTTTTGAACGTAGCCGGCGATCTTTTCTTCTTTTCCCGAATATGCCTGCAACGCGTCAACAGAATAGCTTTCGATCTTGTTTAAAAACGCTTTGCGTTTTTCCTCATAATTGTCAAGGTTTTTTCCGTTGAACGGATTGAGTTTCTCATATTCCGCGTTTATGCCGTCAATCAAAACGCCCCAATTCCCGAAAACGTCGTTTGAAACCTTGTTTATAAATTTTGCGTCGATAAAAACGTTATGCAAATCACAGTCATCGATGTGTGAAAAAACGTCGCGCATTTCCTGTATCGCCTTTTCTACGCTTAAACCGATCTCTTCGTTTACCGTCGAATAAAACTTTTTAAGTGATAAAAGCAATTCGGAATCGTCGTTGAATTTTGCGGGCAAAAACGACAACGAGTAACTGTCGCTTAAAATCTGTTTTTTGAGTTTTGCGAGCGACGGAAGTTTTTTGTCGTGCGTCTGGTTATACAAGTTGACGTACTCGTTGACACCTTTGATTTTCGTCCCGTCTTCCTGTGTATAGCCGCCTATAATCTGGTTGTAAACGTCTATGCCGTTTTGCGTGAACGTTTTATTGTAATACTCGACGCTCAATATATCTTTTACATTTCCGATTGAGAGTATCTCTCCAAGTTCATTATTTAGCGTTTCTGCATCGCCTTCGTCAAGTCCCTCGAATATTTTTACTCCCTTTTTGCAGTTGTACAAAAATGCAGGCAAATTTTCTTCAATCAATCTGAACGCAATCGTCCCGTGTTTCAGTTCCGCGGCGTATAAATTTTGTCTGTTTTCGTTGAATCCCGTGAAATAGGTCGTAAACCCATTGAATCTTTTCGCGATATCTTTTTCTTCGTCTTCGATAAATTCGGCAGCAGGGATTATTTTTTCGACCAGTTCTTTTTTATCGAGTAATTTAAACTCGTCTTGTTTCGAAAAACAAGTCGCCAACTCCTTGCACATTTTCTTTTTGATTTCTTCAAGTTTTTTGCCGTCGTCATCGGCCGATTGCGAATAAAACGCCTCGGCATAGTCTTGCAATAAATCGAATTTGAAACCTTCCAACGCTTTATCAATAAAATGTTTGTGATATTTATCGATAACTTTTTTCATTAAATCATAATCGTCCGCGCGCAATTTGTCGCGATCAAGAAATCCCTTTTCCAAAAGGTTCTTTTCCGTCTCGTATTCGGGCGCAAGCTTGAATCGCAACGTCTTGGACATTGAATAACAGTTGATAAAAGCGTTAATTTTCATTTTTTCCTCCTTATGCACGCCAGGCGCATACTTAGTTTTCTTTAAATATAACAAACAAAATATGAACACGTGTGTCATATATAATTTTTTTTCTTGATATTTTTTAAATTTTTTTCGCGCCTTGCTAATAATAATTATAATATCGTCTACGCACAAAGGTCAAGCAATCAAAATCCGCGTATGTTTTGTGCGGAATACGCTTTTAATGTACCGAAAACGGGACGAACGATCGACATAATTGAAAATAAGTGATATAATTGATTTAACGATTTTCAAGGGGGCTTTTATGGAAAGCAAACAAACGCTGATTTTCAGGCTTTATCAGGTTCTGAGCGATTATTCCGACGCCGACCATCCGCTGACTCAGCAAAAAATCATCGATATTTTAAGCGACGAATACGACCTTGTCGTCGAAAGAAAGGCAATCGGTCGCAACGTATCCTATCTCAAAGAAATGGGTTTTGAAATCGAAGGCGACAAAAAAGGAATCTATCTTGCAAGCCGCCCTTTCGAGAACGCGGAACTCCGTCTTCTTATCGACAGCGTTTTAAGCAGCAGCCACATAAACGCGACGTATTCCAAGCAACTCATCGACAAGCTGATACTTTTGGGTGGCAAGTATTTCAAAGCGCACGTCAAGCACGTTTACTCGGTACGCGACTGGAACAAAACTCAGAACCGTGATTTGTTTTTGAACGTCGATCTCGTCGACGAAGCAATCGAAAACGAAAAGCAGATTGTCTTCGACTACAACAAAATGGGCGCGGACAAAAAGCTGCACCGCACCGCACACCACAAAGTCAGCCCGTATCAGATGCTGTTGCACAACCAGCACTACTACCTTATGGCATACAACGAAAAGCAATGCGACGTCGCCTTTTACCGCATGGATAAGATCACGGACATGCAAATTTCCGACGACGTACGCACGCCGCTGAAATCCGTCCCGGGATACAAAAACGGCATCGATTACAAGGAACTTTCAACCGCGCGTCCTTATATGTTTGCGGACAAGCCTGAGCGCGTCGTGATTAAACTGCCCGAGCGACTTATCGACGATATAATCGATTGGTTTGGCGCGGAAATCAAGGTTAAAGGCAACGAAAACGGCATATTAACCGTCGAAATTGTTGCAAGTCCGAATGCAATGCAATTCTGGGCGATGCAGTACGGCACGTATGCGGAAATAATCGAGCCGCAATCTCTCCGTGAAAAAATCAAGGAACGCTTGACGAAAATGCAGGAAAATTATTCAAAATAACCCGCCCTGTTTTGTTTGTTTTCTTCCGGACAAAACAATCGAAAAAACATAAAAACCACACCGAAACGACGAGCCTTTCCGCCCGTCGTTTTTTGTCGCATTTTGTCAAACTTTTGCTCAATAAAAGTATTTATCGTACTTTGCGGAAAATATCGGCGCCTTTAAGCCGAACGTTTTTTTGACGTATCTTTTCATCACCGTGCGATATTTTTTCGGCACACCGACGTTCACGACCAATACTCCAAACTTGTCGGCAACGTAAGAATAAGCAAACGCGAACGCGTCGATTTCCCGCACGTTGCCATAATACTCGCTATTGTCGCAGTCAATACATATCACGTCGGATTTTCTCCACGCGTTTACGGTTTTTTCGCTTTCTCTCGGCGATTTTGCGCGGATTTGTCTATGCTGATAATAATGTCGCATCTCGTGAGCGGTGATAAAAACAATGCGCGCGATGGCATCTTCCTTGTCGTAACGTGAAAATAAGGCGGCGATTTTTTGATAATCGTACGCAATCGCCGAATATTTACCGTTTCGTATCGTGATAAACGACATCATTTCGTTGCCCGGCAATTTCGTTTCGAAAACATGCGGCAGTTTCGAGTAACCGAACAACCGCATTACGTCGCAAATTGTCGCTTTCAGAAAATATTCAAATTCTCTCTTTTTCAAGTCGCGCGCGGTTTTTCTCATACTTTGTTATTTTTGTCTTCGACGTATTCTCTGACAAGTTCTTCCGCCCTATTCTTTTTGATTACTTCTTCGCGGATAAGGAATGATTGCAAAAACTCGATAAGCCCGCGATTTTCCGTCACGATTTTTTCGGCGGTTTCGTAGCATTTTCGAGTAATGTCGTCGAACTTTTCGTTAAGCGCGTCAATGCGTTTTTTGCTGTACGGCATATTTTCGTGTCGGTTGTAAAAAAACGTTTTGTCCACACCGAACATACCGTATTCCGCCATATTGAACAAGACTTTATCGACGGATACCAGATCGTAATACGTATTGTCGAAAGTTTTGCCGAAAAACAATTTTTGCGCCGCTATCCCGCCGAGCAAAACGGAAATCGTGTTTTCGAAATCTTTTGCGGAGAAATACTTTGAAAACGTCACGGTTGCTTTTTTGTCCGACGTTCCGTCGGTATAACGGAATTCTTCGTCGTCGTAGTCGTCATCGTTGTAATCGCCTGACAAATCACTCATAATTTTTTTGAAAAACGAGTTGCAAAGATTATTTTCATCCATATCAAGCGTATAATCGGCGTTCTTAAAACTTCTCGCAACGACAAATCGGCCGAGGTTATAACAACTTTTCATATACTTTTCTTCGTCGGAAAAATCCCTTTCGATATCGCAATACCGAATCTCGTTGGCGTTTTTATAAATCGTTTTCGTCGATACGAAGTTTTTTGCGTCCGATTCGAGCACGCACGCATTGATAAGAGTTTCGATTGCGGAGCAAGATAAACCTTGCGTCAATTCCGCAATATCTTCCACCGACATTTCGAATTCGCACTTCGTCGCAAACATATATTTTTCGGCAATCTCTTTTCTTGCGCCATAGTCGGGATTTTGCAACATAATTTTTTTATCGATACGACCGGGGCGCACCATCGACGCGGGAAGATCGTCAAAGTCGTTGCACGTCGCAACGAAAAACACGTTGTTCGTCGAATTTATGCCGTCGATTAAGGTTAAAAGTTGTGCAAGTATCGTTTTTGCGCCCTGATCGACGAAATAACCGTCAAGGTCAGGCAAGAACTTGTCGATTTCGTCGAAAAACACGACGCTGCATTTGTCGCTGTCGTTTGCTTTATCGAAAGCATTTTTGATTTGTTGCATAATCGACGACTCGTCTTTCGCATCAGCGGTATCGACTATGTACACGGGAAGGTCGCACTCTCTCGCAAGGACTTTTGTGAACAACGTCTTTCCGTTGCCGGCACTGCCGTATAAAATCAAGCCTTTGGGAATTTTTGCACCTTTTCCCATATAATACTCGCGGTTATTCAAAACGTCGCAAATCTTTTTCAACTCTTTTTTCTCTTTTTCGTATCCCGCAATCAGATTGAAATTATCCATAAAATCACCTCGCATTTTTATTTCGCTTTCAGTATAACGCAACTTTGAACAAACGATATTACCGCACTTTTTAAGAAATTTTTGCACCCTTTCCATATAACCGCAAAAACTGCTTGATTTTTGCCCCCTTTTAGGGTACACTTTTACTTGGTGACGAAAGATGAAAGATAAAATTAAAATAAGTTTGCCGGAAAGCGTGCTTTCCACAATGAAATCCGATTGCAAAAACTTCAATTTCTTAAAATCCGACGACAGCATAAATTTCAACGCGTTTGTAAACACGCTCGTCGTGAATTTTTACGAAACTTTTTCCGCAAGCGAAGAAGCGTTGCGCGACGACGTTTCGAAAGCGTTGTCCGGGCTTCCCGATAAATCGAAGGAACGAGTGTATTCGGACGTGATAAAGATAATCGCTCGACGCGAAAACGTCGCAACCGACGGAAAAACCGCGGTCTTTTCGTTTAAGCCGACGAAATTATCCGAAAAAGCAGTCACTTTCATTGAAAACGTCGCCCTGTCCGACGAATCTCTTTCGTCGTTTTACAGAAGGATGTTTATGTCCTACGCGTCGCGCCCGCAACCACGTCGCGAACTGATAATATTCAAAGAAAACTACAACGATTTGCAAAAAGCCATACGGAAAAATTTGCAGGTCTGCATCGTGAATAAAGGCGACGAAATCAAAAACGCGTCCGTTTATGCGGTGGCGTCGTCGAAAGAAGAACTTTACAATTATGTTTTGTCAACCGACGGTCAAAACCTTTACACATTGCGCCTTGCAAACGTAAAAAGCGTATCTTTGCTGACAAAAAAAGCCGATATCCCCGAAGATATCAAACAAATCTTCGACAGGCAGATAAGATGCGGCGCACAATATCCGATTTTCAAAAACGAAACCGACCTTATCAAGGTGGTTTTATCACAAAAGGGAAAGTACCTGTTCAAAAAAATATATCTTTATCGTCCCACCCCGGTAAAAATCGAAAACGACGCATATTATTTTGATTGCTCCACAAATCAGGCAATGCACTATTTCAAGCGATTCGGCGTGGATGGAATAATAGTATCACCCGAAAACGTGGCGAAAATGATGTACACTTATTACGCGGGATCGGCAAGAAAGTACTCCCGCGTCGTAAACGACAAATCTTCGTTTTTCAAGAATCATAAAAAACCACAAAGAAAATAAAACGTAATAAGCGATAATCGTTGCGAATTTTTCAAAATGGGAATATAATGCTTTCTCGTTTGAGGAACTGATGATGACGGCGGCAATCGTATTATCCGTAATAGCGGCGGCGGGAACGATACTTTCAATCGTGTTTCTGCCCGAAGTAAAAATCAAAGGAAAGCGCATTCCCGTATTTTTTGTGGTGCCGGTAATTTCGGCGATACTTATCGTCGCGCTTAACGTGTTGACTTTCAGGGAAGCCTGGGACGGATTGACGGGCGATATGGCGTCGATGTTTCACGGACGAAACTCCGTCAACCCCGTAAAAATCCTTTTGCTGTTTTTCGGAATGACGACGGTGTCGGTATTTCTGGACGAGGCGGGGGTGTTCAGATTTCTTGCGACCAAGTCGATGAAACTTGCGGGACACAGTCGGACGAAACTGTTTTTCATTCTTTACGGCGTGGTGTCGATTCTGACCGTGTTTACGTCAAACGACATCATTATCCTTACGTTTACGCCGTTTATCTGTTACTTTTGCAAAAACGCCGACATAGATCCCGTGCCGTATCTTGTGACGGAATTTGTTGCGGCAAACACGTTTTCAATGTTTTTCATAATCGGCAATCCGACGAACATATACCTTGCGGAATCGTTTCACATGACCTTTTCCGGTTATCTGAAAATAATGGCGTTGCCGACGATATTCGGCGGGCTTTGCGCCCTTCTCGTGCTGTACTTATTGTTCAAAAAACAGTTTAAGGAAGAGATCCCCGTGAGCGAAGTCGAGACCGCAAAAATCGAAAAACCGTACCTTGCGATATTCGGCGCGGTGCTTTTAATAATTTGTCTTGTATTCCTTATTATCGCGGATTACGTCGGAATCGAAATGTGGGCGGTCGCGACGTGCGCGTTTCTTCTCCTTGTTGTCGGCGCGCTTGTTATCGCCGCCGTGAAAAAGGAAAAACCGACGGAACTCACAAACGTTTTCAAACGTCTGCCCTACGAACTAATCCCCTTTGTCATATCTATGTTTATCGTCGTTTTGTCGCTGAAAAAAACGGGCGTATCGCAAAAAATCGCCGACGTTTTCGGCGCGGCGGGAGAAAGGTACGACATATTGACTTACGGCGTGTCATCGACGCTCGTCGCAAACCTTATCAACAATATTCCGATGAGCGTTTTGTACTCGGCTATCACCGAAACCGCGTCGCCTTTTGCGGTGTATGCGTCGGTAATCGGCAGCAACATCGGCGCGTTCCTGACGCCCGTCGGCGCGCTTGCGGGAATAATGTTCACGGGGCTTTTGAAAAACCTTGACGTAAAGTTTACGTTCCTTGACTTTTTGAAGTACGGCGTTGTCGTCGCAATTCCTACGCTTTTCGCAACCCTTGCGGGGCTGTACGTCGTGTACTTTTTATAATTCACCCGCCGTATAAAAAAAGAACCGATTATTCGGTTCTTTTGAAACTTTAATAAGAGATTGCTATTTCTCCGTTTCAAATATATTTTTAATAATTGCGCCGAGTTCCGAGTCGGAGATTGCAACGGAGATTTCAATAGGTTTTTGAGAATCGTCCTTGATGTATCCTTTTTGCGGCGTTGAAACCCATTTTTTGATTTTCAACATGTCTTCGCACAAATTGACGTTTATTGATTGAAAATGGTTTGAAAAACCGCGAAAACCTTTGTACTTCGTCTTTTTCCAAAATTCGTTTACGTTTTTTTCAATATCCGTTTCGGGAGCGTTTGTTGCGATTTTTATTGTTTCTTTGACGGCACTGCCCAACTCGTCAAAGGACGTTTTCGGCGGAAGGATTATTGTCGGCTCGATTGCGATATAACACCGCATATTTCGTTCGACCGCGTAAGGCACAACCATAAACCCGAACGAACGATTATAAAATACCGCCGTCAGGCTCGTGCGTTTTTTAATATTATCGGAAATGTCCATAAATTTTAATAAAAAAGTTGATTTTTCGCAAGTCCGAACAATAAGACTTTCAGAATTTGACGCAACTCAAAACGTCCATGACGAATGCGACGGTGCCGCCCGTTTCGACCTTTACAGGCGTTTTTACGGCAACGCCCGTGTCGTCGGGAGAAGTCACGAAAGACGCCTCGATATGCTTTTTCGCGTGCTTTTCCAGAATTTCCAGGACGGTATCGACCTGCGCCCTTTCGACGCCGATAAGAAGCGTCACGCTTTTCTTTTTCAAAAATCCGCCCGTTGACGAAAGCATCGTCGTATAAAAGCCACGGGCGGTAAGGTCGCGTACGGTTTCCGTGGCGTTTCCGCCGGACAACACGGCCATAATCATTTTGTCGCAAAGTATATTCATATCGCGTCTCCTTTTTTTTATTATCGCACCGGAAAGCGTCATTGTCAATAGCAAAAACAACCGCTTTTGCCGTGGGATTCCGATAAAACGTCCAAAAAACGGCGATTTTAATAAAATATATTTACAATTTATATATTCAATGATATAATTAAATAACATTATTATTTTTTGTAAGGAGAAGTATGTTAACAGAACAACCTGACCCTGACCCTGACAGTATTATATTGTCGGTCATTTTCATCGTAATACTCGTGCTGTTTTCGGGCTATTTTTCGGCAACCGAAACTGCTTTTACCTCGGTAAACCGCACGAAACTCAAACTTAAAGCGCAGGACGGCAACAAAGCCGCCAAAAACGCGCTGTATCTTCTGGACAGATATGACAAAGTGATTTCGGCGATCCTCGTCGGCAACAACCTTGTCAATATCACGCTTTCGGTATTATTCAACAATCTTTTTGAAACAGTCATTCCAAACGCCGCGGTAAGCGGTATCGTTTCGGTCGCGGTATCAACCGTGATTGTTCTGACGTTCGGCGAAATTTCGCCCAAAATGATTGCGAAAGAAAACTCCGAAAAGATTTCGATGGCGTTCGGCTACCCGATGCGCGCGATAATGGTCATACTGTACCCCATCACGATTTTGTTTGCGGGGCTGAAATTCATTCTTCGCAAGATATTCAAGTCGAGAAACGACGACAAAATCACCGAGGAAGAACTCTTATCCATGGTCGAAGAAGCGCAGGAAGACGGCTCTCTTGACATGCAGGAGCGCGAACTTATTTCCAGCGCGATTGAGTTTGACGACGCGGAAGTCGAGGATATTTTCGTGCCGCGCGTGAACGTTATCGCGGTGCCCATCGACATGCCGATGGAAAAAATCAAGGCGCTTTTCCTGGAACATAATTTCTCGCGTATGCCCGTGTACAAAAACACAATCGACAGCATCGTGGGTATGATCCATAATATCGACTTCTTCACCGCCCTTGAAAAAGGCGAAAAATCGATAAAAAACTACATCACCCCCGTTACCATCGCGACGGAACATATGAAAATTTCGACGCTTCTGAAAAGCATGCAGCGCCAAAAAGTGCATATGGCTGTCGTTGTGGACGAATACGGCGGAACGCTGGGCATTGTTACCCTTGAAGATATTCTGGAAGAACTTGTCGGCGAAATCTGGGACGAACACGACGAGGTCGTGAACTACTTCACGAAAATCGACGACACGACTTATATCGTCGACGGCCGTGCGGAACTCGATAAATTCTTTGAAACTTTCGGGCTCGATAAGGACGAGGCGGCAGACTTCGACTCCCAGACAGTCAGCGGCTGGATTATCGCGGAAATCGGCGAAATCCCCAAAAAGGCGCAAACCTTCAATTACAAAAACCTGACGATCATCGTAAACAGGCTCACGCAACGCAAAATTCTGGACGTCAAAGTCATCGTAAACCCCGTTGAAGAAAACGAGGATGACGCAGAAAAACAATCGCTATTTGAAAAGGTGAGCGAAAGAATCGCCGAAAAACAGGAAAACAAACAGGACGACAACGAATAACCGCGTCAAAACCAAAAGGCTGACAATCCCGTCAGCCTTTTTTTTGTGTATTTAGCGCGAAACAAAAAAACACGCGCCACTTCGGGCGCGTATTTTTTATATAAAACAAATCGGAAGGAGAGCAAATTAAAATTTCAAAAACAAGCCGTGCTTTTCAAAGTCCGAAACTTTCACTTCTTTCACGTCGTAACCGTCGTTTTTGATTGCGGATACGATTTTGTCGACGTCGGTGTTGTCGTCGCAGATTATTTCGGTCAAACCCGATACGTGCGACGATCGTACTTTTTTCACGTCAGCCGCTTTTCTTACGGCGTCGTTCACGTGCGACTCGCACATACCGCATTTCATACCATCTATGTAAAAAGTGATTTTTTTCATATTAAGCCTGCTTTCTTTTTTCTGCCCTTATTGTAAACTAAATTTTCCCGCTTGTCAACAGAATATGAATAAAATTTCACATTTTGTTTATTTGCGTTATTTTGCTTTTTTTAGCGGCGCAATTTTTGTTTATTCTTCTTTCAGCGGCTTAAATGTATTCAATCGGCAAAACGACAACATTTTCACGCACATACAGTTTTTGGTCGTACATACAAAGTATTACCCCGGTTCCGCGATTTTTGTCGACAACCTTGTCAAGCACGTCGAACGCGCTTGCCATCGATGCGGTGGGATTTGCGCTTTTTTTGATTTCAATCGGATAAAGCGTGCCGTTTTCTTCAATAATCAGGTCGATTTCTTTCTCTTTTTCAACAACTTCGCCGTCGACTTTCCCTTTTGTCTTGTCTTTTCCGCGATAATAGAACAGGCTGAAATCATATTCCGTGCCCTCGTTTGTGAAAGACTTAATGATTTCGGACACAACGAACGTTTCAAACATATTGCCTGCAACGGCACTGTTTTCAAGAGCCTCGTAACTTGTCCATTTTGAAAGATAACATGCAAGACCGGTATCTCTGAAATATAACTTCGGCGTCTTTATCGCCCTTGTCAGATGGCTTGAATAATACGGCTGCAAAATATAAATCAAACCCGTCCTGCTTAAAACGGAAATCCAGTTTTTGATGGTAACTTGCGAAACCCCGACTTCTTCGGCAACGTTTGCATAGTTGAGTAATTGTCCCGTTCTTGCGGCGCAGGCGGTAAGAAACCTCATGAAAGCAAGTTCGTCCTTTATGTCGATTTCGCCGCGAATATCTCTTTCAAGATATGTTTTTACGTATGAAGAATAAAAATCGATCCATTCTTTTTCGACAACGTAGTTTTCGGGATATGATCCCTTGTGGATTGTTTTCCAAAGGTTATCATATGGTTTCAGATGTTTTTCACGCTCGGCGATATATTCGTTTGTAGGCACGAAATGCTTATTGAAATTTATTCCGTTGATCTCGCGAAGCGATAAACCTTGCAATTCCAAAATACTTATTCTTCCGGCAAGAGATTCTTTTGCCCTTTCCATCAATTTCAACTGTTGCGAACCCGTCAGGTAAAATTTTTCATATTTGTCGTCTTTGTCGCACTCGATTTTAATATAAGGAAAAAGGTTGGATGCATACTGCACCTCGTCTAGAATTACGGGTGACGGCACGTTTTTCAAAAACAATTTAGGATCGCTTTCTGCCGTTTGCAACAGCAATTTATCGTCAAACGTATAGTATTTGACGTCGGGATACAACGTTTTCAACAGCGTGGATTTCCCGACTTGTCTGGGGCCGGTCAACAACAAACACTTGCTTGTTTTTGCGCGTTTTTTTATGATTTCCTCGATGCTGCGTTTAATATACATAATCGAATTCTCCTTGTTAATATGTGTTTGCGACAAATCTAAACTGCAACTTTATTTTAGCCACAAATCCACGCGGTTGTCAAGAAAATTAAAGTAATCGTTTCGAAAGGACGTAAAATCGTCAATATTCTTGTTTTTTCGCACTTTTTCCGCTATTGTACCGCGCCTGACGTAAATTATGAGTCGCTGTTACTTCATTATTGTGTCATTCCATCTGTCTTTTTGACTGTATATATATTTTCCTTTTTTACCATATAAAAATAATAACGTCTTCCGCCCTTTTTTTCGTTTTACAGAATTGCGGTTTTTATTGTATAATGGTGAAAAGCATCAGGAGATCCTATTATGAAAATTTCAAACGATATAAAATACGTCGGCGTGAACGATAAAAACCTTGACTTGTTTGAGGGGCAATACGTCGTGGAAAACGGCATGGCGTACAACTCTTACGTCATTATCGACGAAAAAGTCGCGGTGATGGATTCAGTCGACAGATCCTTCGGCGCCGAGTGGCTTGAAAACATCGCGGTCGCTTTGAAAGGTCGCACACCCGATTACCTTGTCGTGCAACACATGGAGCCCGACCATTCGTCAAATATTCTGGCGTTTTCGGAAAAATACAAGGACGCGAAAATCGTGTCGTCCCTTCGTGCGTTCCAGATGATGAAAAACTATTTCGGCACGGATTTTCAGGACAGACAAGTCGTGGTGAAAGAAGGCGACGTTTTGCCGCTTGGAAAACACAACCTGTCGTTTATCGCCGCTCCCATGGTACATTGGCCCGAAGTCATCATGACTTACGACGACTTTGACAAAGTTTTGTTCTCGGCAGACGCTTTCGGAAAATTCGGCGCACTCGACACCGACGAAGACTGGGCGTGCGAGGCAAGAAGATATTATTTCGGCATTGTCGGAAAATACGGCGCGCAGGTGCAATCGGTTCTGAAAAAAGCGGCGGCACTCGATATCAAAATCATTTGTCCGCTGCACGGACCGTGGCTTTTTGAAAACATTCCGTATTATCTCAATCTTTACGATATTTGGTCGTCGTACGGCGTGGAAAGCGACGGCGTTGTCATCGCGTATACGTCGGTTTACGGCCACACCGAAAAAGCGGTGAATATGCTCAAAGCGGAACTTGAAAACAAGGGTGTGAAAGTGCCCGTTTTCGACCTTGCGAGATGCGATATGGCGGAAGCGGTCGAGGACGCGTTCAGATACGGAAAACTCGTGTTGGCGACAACGACGTACAACGGCGATATTTTCCCGTTTATGAAAACGTTTATCGAACACCTTGTCGAAAGGAATTTCCAGAACCGCACCGTCGGATTTATCGAAAACGGCTCATGGGCGCCGCAGGCTTCGCGTATTATGCGCGGCATACTGGAACAGCAAAAAAACCTTACGCTTCTTGACGCCGACGTCAAAATTTATTCGGCGGTAAGCGACAAAAACGTCGCTGAAATTCAGGCTCTTGCAAACGCATTGTTGCAATAATACACGGCGGAAATTATGGAAAAAGTAATAATTGCGTCCAACAATATGAACAAAATCCGCGAATTTTCCGAGATGCTCGGGAAAGACGTTCAGGTGCTGTCGCTTCACGACGTCGGCTTCGATTCGGAAATCGACGAAAACGGCGAAACCTTTTTCGACAACGCGCTTATCAAGGCAAAAACGATAAGCCTGTTCCTTCGCGAAAAAGGAATATTCGCACCCGTTTACGCCGACGACAGCGGGCTGTCTGTAAACGCCCTTAACGGTGCGCCCGGCGTGCACAGCGCAAGGTATGCAGGCATTCACGGCGACGATAAAAAAAACCGCGATTTACTTTTGAAAAACCTTGAAAATATTACCGACCGAAGCGCGTATTTTATCTCGGTCATCGCCTGCTATTACCCCGACGACACTTACGTTTTCGGCGTCGGCAAAACCTATGGCAGAATCTTGCGGCGCGAAGAAGGAAGCGGCGGATTCGGCTATGACTGCATATTTTATTCGGACGATCTGAAAAAGTCTTTCGGACTTGCGACGGCGGAAGAAAAAAACGCCGTGTCGCACCGCTACCGCGCGCTGAAAGACGTAATGACAAAAATCAAATAGTCAAAAATATATTAAAACGCCGTGGCGTCTGCCACGGCTTTATTTTTAAAAAATTAGGTTTTATTGAACGAAAATCACCGCTTAAAGTATGTTTTTTATCTCGTCAAGACTTTCAACGTAATAATCCCAAATTTTATTTTCGGGAATATCCGTGCGGTCGTGATTGAACCATACGGTCTTTATCCCCGCGTTCCGTCCGCCCGCAATGTCGGCGGTAAGCGAATCGCCGATAAGCACGATTTCATCCTTTTTCGCATTCGCGTTTTCAATGCAATAATCGAAGTATTCTTTCGACGGTTTCATCGCACCGACCGCCTCGGAAATAAACAATCCCGAAAAATACTTTTTCATATCGGCTTTTTCAAGGCGGAAATCCTGTTGTTTGAACGGGCCGTTGCTCGTTGCAAAAAGTTTATACTTTCCGCAAAGATACGTCAAAAGTTCGTGCGCGCCCGACACGGGTTCTGCCGACACCGCAAGGAAGTCGTGAAAGACTTCTTCAAACTCGGGCCCGTCGATGCCCTTTATCCCGAACGCGTCGAAAACCAGATTCCACCTGATTTTTTTCAAGCCGTCTTTCGTGAGCGTACCGTCCTCGATTCTTCGCCAAAGATTGTCGTTGATTTTTTTGAAGCATTCAAACAATCCGTTTTCGTAGTGTTTCCCGTATTTTTCAAGCCCTTTCGACATGGCGTACGTCGCGCACACGTCGAAGTCCAGAAGAGTGTTGTCGATGTCGATAAAAACCGTAGTTATCATATTTACCTCAATAAAATATTATCAAATTTCCGCGCGATATGCAATCGTAAAACCGCATAAAAAGTTGTAGATTTTTGATATAACCGTATGATATAATATAAGTAATTAAGATTCGGAGGCAATTATGAAAACTTTACTCAAAAACGGTACTATCGTTGACGGCAGCGGCGGCAAGCCGTACGTGTCGGACGTTCTTATCGAAAACGATAAAATCACGAAAATCGCAAAAGACATCGACGCCGCGGACGCCGAAGTTATCGACTGCACGGGCTTGACTGTTGCCCCGGGCTTCATCGACGCGCACAGCCACAACGATTTCTTTTACGACTACGACGACGCGGAAAGGTTTTACGAGCCGTTTATCCGTCAGGGAATCACCACCCAGATCACGGGCAACTGCGGATTTTCGCCGTTCGGCGTCGACAAAAACACAAAATATAAGGACAAAGTCGGCGGCGGTTTATTCCACGCCAAAAACCCCGGCAGTTTCAAAGACTTTATTAAAAATGCCGAAGGCAAACTTTACGTCAATATCGTCCCCCTTATCGGACACGGCACGACGCGCATAAGTATTTCGGGCTTTGACGCGAAACCGCTCACAAAAGAACAAATCGACGAAGAAATGAAACTCGTCGACGAGGCAATGGAAAACGGCGCGTTCGGCGGAAGTTTCGGCTTTATGTACGAACCCGGCATGTACAGCAAAACGGACGAACTCGTCGCGTTTGCAAAGGAACTGCAAAAGTACGACGGTATCCTGACCATTCACCCGCGCGCGGAGTCGAAAGTCGCGATGGGTTATCCCCTTATCTCGAAACCGCATATCGAAATCGCGCTGGACGAAATCATCGACATTATGGAAAAGTCGAAAGTCAGGACGGAATACAGCCATCTTATTTTCGTCGGTCGTTCGTCGTGGCCGAGCGTCGAGCCTATGCTCAAAAAACTGCACGACTACAACGAAAAAGGATATAAAATCGCCTACGACAACTACGCTTTCACTTACGGCGCGTCGGTCATCACAATCGTTATGCCCGCCTGGTATCTCGCAATGAGCAAGGAAGACCGAAAGAAACCTTTCAACCGTTTCAAACTGCGCGTACTCGTGGAAATGTCCAAAAAACTTCTGGGGCTGGATTTCAGCGACTTCACGGTCGCGTACATTTCGGACGACCATAAGGAATACGAAAACCGCACGATTGCGGAAATTGCGAAATCGGAAGGAATATCCGACTTTGACTGCTACTTGAAACTCGTCGACCTGTCAAACGCGCAAGGCAGACTTTACATCGACAAATACTACAACGACGCAATAATCGACAGGCTGATGAAAGACGACCTGTCCATCTTTATGACGGACGCGTGGGTTGAAGAAGCCGGCACGCAAAACGGCGCGACATATCAGTGCTTCCCGTACTTTTTGGTGCGCGCGAAGAATAACGATATCCCCGTTGAAAACGTCGTAAGAAAGATGACGGGCGCGACTGCGGAACGCTTCAAAATCAAAGACCGCGGATTTTTGAAAGAAGGTTATTTCGCCGACGTTACCGTTTTCGATTTCGACAACGTGGAAGTAAATCCGAAAGTCCCCGACTTCACCCCCAAAGGCATAAATTACGTCTTCGTCGGTGGCGAAAAGGTTGTGTCAAACGGCGAATATATCTCGAAAACCGCCGGCAAAGTCATACTCAAAAAATAAGGTAGGATAACTATGTGCATCGCAAAAATCGCGTTTAACGCCCTTTTCAGACCAAGTAAACATTTGTTTACGCCAAAAACGCCGTTTGCGGAAAAGGTAATGGGACCCAATTTCAAGCATTTGTACGACACCTGCTCAGTTGCAAGCAGGCTTGTCAAAACGTGGGACAAGGAAATTATCCCCGTTAACACTTTCGACTCTCTTACGCTTGAAGGCTGGTTTTATACCGCGGGCGAAAACGCGCGCGATACCGCCATTCTCGTGCACGGCTACAACAGCAGTCCCCTGGGCGATATGTCGGCAATAATGCAGTTTTATTTAAGACGCGGCATCAACGTTCTTCTGACAAACAACCGCGGCGGCAAAACGAGCGTCGGCAATAACATCACTTTCGGACTTTACGAAAGGCTCGACACCGCTCTGTGGGTTGACAAACTCAACGAGCGTTTCGATGGCGGCAGCATTATTTTGCACGGTATTTCTTTGGGCGGCGCAACCGTTTGTCTTATGTCCGAAATGACACTGAAAAACGTGAAATGCATCGTGTCGGATTGCGCCTACACCTCGATTCGCGCGGAATTTGCACACAGTTCGAAACTCACCATGGGTTTCACGCCGAAAGCCACGCTGGAACGCGTTTATAAACTTTTTGCAAAAGAGTTCGGCAATACCGTCGACGACTTCACGCCTCTCAAAGCGGTGCAACACGCAAAATATCCGATACTGTTTATTCACGGCAAGGAAGACCGTTTTATCCCGGTCGGAATGGCGCACGAACTTTACAACGCCTGTTCCTCGGACAAATGCCTGTTCCTTGTGGACGGCGCGGGACACGGCGCGTCGTATGCAAACGCCCCGAAAGAGTACGAATCCGCCGTGATGGACTTTATAAACGCCCACAGATAACGTAAACACAAGAAAATAGCCCGCTGTTTATATGACAGCGGGCTATTTTAGTTATATCGTTTTCTTTGCAAACGGTTATATTTTTTGCCGACGGCAAAAAGTTATATTTTGACTTCGTCAAAGTTATATTTCGGCTTTCAGCCGAAGTTAAGGTAAATCCACAACTTGTCCATAGGACAAATATCACTGCGTAAGCAATATCACTTGCCGTTAGGCAAATATAACTTCGCTATTTTATAAATCTTTATTCAAGCTCGGTTGCGCCGGTGTAAAGCTGATAATACGTGCCGTGCATTGCGATAAGTTCGTCGTGGGTGCCGCGCTCGATAATTCTGCCGTGATCGAGGACGATGACGCTGTCGGCGTTTCTGATTGTCGAAAGCCTGTGCGCGATAACGAAAACCGTCCTGCCTTTCATAAGGTTATCCATACCGGCTTGCACGATCGCTTCGGTGCGGGTATCGATTGACGACGTCGCTTCGTCCAGAATCATGACGGGCGGATCTGCGACGGCGGCGCGCGCGATACTTAAAAGCTGGCGTTGTCCCTGCGACAGATTTGCGCCGTTTCCCGTGATTACGGTATTATACCCTTCGGGAAGTCGTGTGATGAAGTCGTCGGCGTTTGCAAGTTTTGCTGCGGCGATACATTCTTCGTCGGTGGCGTCGAGGCGGCCGTAGCGGATATTATCCATGACGCTTCCCGTGAACAGGTTGGTGTCCTGCAAAACCATACCCAAAGACCTTCTCAGATCCTTTTTGTTGATTTTATTGATATTTATCCCGTCGTAGCGGACTTTGCCGTCCTGAATGTCGTAAAACCTGTTGATAAGGTTGGTGATTGTCGTTTTGCCCGCGCCCGTTGCGCCGACGAAAGCGAATTTCTGACCGGGTTTTGCGCGAAGGGATACGCCGTGCAGCACGAGTTTGTCGGGGACGTAACCGAAATCGACGTCGTCAAGTTCGATATCCCCTTTGAGTTCCACGTAAGTGGTGGTATCGGTTTCTTTATGGTAATGTTTCCACGCCCAAAGCCCCGTGCGTTTTTCGCTTTCGGCGATATTGCCGTTTTCGTCCTTCGTGGCGTTGACAAGCATGACGTAGCCGTTGTCGGTTTCTTGCTGTTCGTCAATCATATCGAACACGCGCGACGCGCCCGCAAGACCCATGGTAACCATCGAGATTTGTCCCGCGATGTTGCCGATATTGTTGGAAAGTTGGCGCGAAAGCGACAGGAAGGAAACGAGAACGCCGACCGTCAGCGGATTGAACCCGGTTATACCGACGTTTTTGAACCCGGTATTGAGTTCCGAAATGACCAGAAGTCCGCCGATAAACGCCAGCAATACGTACAGGAGATTGCCCATGTTGCCGAGAATCGGCATAAGGATATTGCCGTAAGTATGCGCCTTTCTGCTGTCGTCGTTAAGTTTATCGTTGAGTTTGTCAAAGCCTTGTTTTGCGGCGTCTTCGTGGTTGAACACTTTCACGACTTTCTGACCGTTTATCATTTCTTCGATATAGCCTTCTTCGTCGGCGACGGCGACCTGTTGCGCGACCATATATTTGCCGCTTGCTCCGCCGATTTTCACGACGACGAAAAGCATAAGCAGTATCACCGCAACGACGATAAGCGTCAGATATACGCTGTACGTCAGCATTACGATGAACACCGCGACCAACGTGAACGCCGACTGGAACAATACGGGCAGACTGTTGCCGATAAGCTGGCGCACGGCGTCGGTATCGTTGGTATAGGTACTCATTATCGTACCGTGCTTGTGCGTATCGAAATATTTAATGGGCAGGGATTCCATATTGTTGAACATATCTTTTCTGAAATGATACAACGTTCCCTGCGTAATGATTGCGTTAAGCTGGTTGTTTACGACAGAGCCGATAACGCCCAATACGAAAAACAAAACCATCGTCGCGCCCATTCTGACAAGCAGGACGGAAGCCTCGCTCCACGGCATATTCTGCGAAAGCGCCGGCGTGATGACGTCGTCGATGAGTTTCTGCATATAGACGTTGCCGACAAGCATACCCGCCGACACCATCAGAAGGGTGATGCACATTATGATAATCTGCCAGCCGTAATATTTGAAAAGGTATTTCAAAAGACGGGCAAACGTACCCTTTTTGGCGGATTGCATATTGCGTTGATTTTTCATTGCGGAAGCCTTTTTCATTGTGCGTCGCCTCCTTCTTCGTTGTCGGAGTGGCGGGTTTGCGACTCGTAAACGCTCCTGTATTCTTCACTCGTTTGCATAAGCTCCTCGTGCGTGCCGATTGCGGCGATACGTCCGCCTTCCATCACGATGATTTTGTCTGCGTCCTCAACGGAAGCCACGCGCTGAGCGATGATGATTTTGGTCGTGTCGGGGATTTCTTCCCTGAACGCTTTCCTGATAAGCGCGTCGGTCTTTGTATCGACTGCCGACGTACTGTCGTCAAGAATAAGGATTTTCGGTTTTTTGATGAGTGCGCGCGCGATACAAAGTCTTTGTTTCTGTCCGCCCGAAACGTTCGTGCCGCCCTGCTCGATGTGCGTGTCGTAGCCGTCGGGGAACGACTCGATAAATTCGTCGGCGCAGGCAAGACGACATACGCGTTTGATTTCTTCGTCCGACGCTGCGTCGTTGCCCCAGCGGATGTTTTCTTTTATCGTGCCGGAAAACAACACGTTCTTTTGCAGCACCATGGATACCGAATCGCGAAGCGCGACCAGGTCGTAATCCCTGACGTCTTTGTCGCCGACAAGAAGCCTGCCTTCGCTCACGTCGTACAAGCGCGGGATAAGTTGCACAAGGCTGCTTTTGCTGGAACCCGTGCCGCCGAGAATACCCACCGTTTCGCCTGATTTGATTGAAAGATTTATGTTTTCAAGCGCGTATTTTTCAGCCTTTTCGCTGTATTTGAACGAAACGTTTTCAAAGGTTATATCGCCGTTTTCAACAGTTGTAATGCCGTTTTCGGGGCTTTTAAGCGACGATTCCGTCACAAGAACCTCTTTGATACGGTTTGCGCTTTCAATCGACATCGTCAGCATGACGATCACCATCGAAAGCATCATCATCGACATCAACGCCATTATTGCATAGTTGATAAGTGCAGACAAATTGCCGACCGTGAGTTTCTCTCCGTGCGACGTGATTATCGTCTTGGAACCCAAAAACATAATTACCGCGATGACCGTAAAAATGCACAACATCATTATAGGCCAGGCAAGCGCCATGATACGCTCCGCCTTTGTGAAGTCGTTTCTGACCTCGGACGATACCTTTTCAAACTTTCCTTTTTCATAGTCTTCCCTGACGAAAGATTTCACGACGCGGATCGCCTGCACGTTTTCCTGCACCGACTCGTTCATATCATCGTATTTTCTGAAAATCTTTCTGAAAAACGGCATTACGAACTTCATCATAAGCGCAAGAGCAAGCATAAGCACGGGCATCGCCGCAAGGAAAACAAGAGCGATTCTCCAATTTATACGGAAGCTGAAAACGAATGCGAAAATCAGCATCAGCGGCGTTCTTATCGCAATGCGGATAATCATCTGATATGCGTTCTGAACGTTCGTAACGTCGGTCGTAAGTCTTGTGACAAGGCTCGACGTCGAAAACCTGTCGATTTCCGCAAACGAGAAGTCCTGAATCTTATAATACATATCGTGGCGCAGATTCCTTGCGTATCCGCACGACGCCGTCGCCGCAAACTTGCCCGCGATAAAACCGCAAACAAGCGACGCAAGCGCCATCGCAAGCAGTATCAGTCCGTATTTGATAATGGGCTCCATGGATATCGACTTGCTGATTTCGTCGATAAGCACCGCCATTACCGTGGGAATAAGCGTTTCCAGCACGACCTCGCCGATGATGAAAACCGGCGTGAGAATCGAGGGAAGTTTATAATCCCTTATACTCTTTTTCAATACTTTTATTGTGTCCATCTATGCTCCTAAAAATTTTAATCGTTGTTGAGATTTCCTTTCAGTTTTTCAAGGATCGCGATAAGCGTTTCGATTTCTTCGTCCGAAATACCTTTCCAGAATTCTTTCCCGACGTCGATAGCGTCCCTGCGCGACGATTTCAGAAGCGCGCTGCCCTCGTCGGTAAGATATACGCTTTTCATACGCTTGTCGTCGCTGTCGAACACGCAGGAAACAAGTCCCCTGCTTTCAAGCCCGGAAAGAAGCCCGACGACTGTCGGGTGCGAAACTTCCAGATACGTTTCGACGTCTTTTTGCGTCGATTTCCCGCCCGACTTGTCCAAAAACACCAACAGTCTGTGTTGCGAACAGGTCACACCGTACTTCTTGAACGTCCTGATTATTTTTTTGTCGGTTTTCTCGCTGATTTGCTTGATAAGAAAGCCGGCGTATTGTCTTTTATCCATGAAAACTCCGTCGTAAAATGTAGTATGCTACATATATACAACAAAGAAAAAAAATTGTCAATAATTTTTAACTAAAATTCCGTAGGAAGTTACACTTTTTTTATAAATATCGGCTGCAACTTTTTATGGTGATGATTTTTACAATACTTGTTGTGTTTGCTTAATGTCTGTTTGCCTTTTTCGACAAGCCTTTTCTCTTTACCTTTTCAAAAGTATTTTTGTTTTTTCCGTCGAAAAAACAAATCAGAACGTACAGCGCAGACAACACGACGATCGCGCCGATAAGTACGCCGTACATTGCGCCGACGCTTACTTTGTCGCCAAAGAAATATAAGTTGCAATCAACGCCGTCCTTAACCCCGTCTATTACTTCTTTCGGGAAGCCTTGCTTTGCCATTTCGCCGTAAACGCCGTTTAACGAATGATTTCTTAAAAGTGAAGTGCCGTATGTGCCGGGAAGCAGCATAATAAAGTTTTGCAGACCTTTCCCGAAACTCGATATCGGCATATACGCGCCGCAAATAAAACCGTAGCCCGCCGATACTATCGTACCGATGCCCGCAGCCTGCCCCTGCGTCCTTAAAAGCGCATTCACGACGCTTGACAACGCCGTACCGAAAGCCGTCAGCAGGAACACGTCGACGATAATCAAAACGACGTCCGAAAAACTCATATACCAGCCGCTCGCCGCAACGTAAATAAGCCCGGCGGCAGTCGCCGCGTACGTTACGATAAGCGTCGTGAAAAAGGTTCCCGAAAAATACGACGCCGCGATTATTGAACGCTTTGCAGGCGACACGAGCAAGTCTTTTCTCGCCCCGGTGATGCGGTCGTTTACCATAAGCGTATTGCTGCAAAACGCAACGGTCACGCAACACACCGCAAGAAGCGACGATACGAGTTCCCCCGCGACCATTCCGCTTATCAGTTTTTCGGGGACGGAAACGCCGTCCGGCAACGCCGCAACAAACGAGTTCCTGTAAACCTTTGCCAGAAACGTGACGTACAAGACAAGAAGTATCACGGGCGTGATAAGCGACGTGAAAAACATTCCCTTGTCCTTAAAAAACACCTTTATATTTCGTTTCGTCAACGCAAGAAAAGTCTTCATAATGCGCCTCCTTCGGGCTTTTTGCCCGTGACGGACAAAAACACGTCGTCCATTTTGCCCTTTGTTATTTCAAAATCGGTGAATAGCGCGGGGTTTTTAATAATTAAATCCCGTGCTTCTGCCGTGTCTTTCACGGACACTCTGAACGCGTCCCTGATTTTTTCGTACGGAAGCCCCAAAGCCTTGACTTTTTCTTCTTCGGCGTTATAAATCGTAACGAAGTCGCCGGTGTACTCGTTTTTGAGCGAAAGCGGCGTTCCTTCCGCAGCGATTTTCCCTTTGTCGAGTATCACGACGTAGTCGGCGTCCGCCGCCTCTTCCATATAATGCGTCGTGAGAAACACCGTCATATTCCGACTTTTACGAAGGTTTGTTACGACGTTCCAAAGGAGTTTTCGCGCTTCGGGATCGAGCCCCGTCGTCGGTTCGTCCAGAATTAAGATTTTCGGATTGTGAATAAGTGCGCGCGCCACGTCGACTCTTCTTTTCTGTCCGCCCGAAAGTTTTTCAAACGTTCTCGGCAACAGCTCTTTGAAGTCCAGCATTTCGGAAAGCGCGGCGATTCTTTCTTTTGCCGCTTTCCCCGTGATACCGTATAAACTCGCGCGGGACGTAAGGTTGTCTTTGACCGAAAGTTTCGCGTCAAGCGCGGTCGTCTGATATACGACGCCGATTTCTTTCGTGATGTTTTTCATATCGTTATCGACGTTCATACCGTCGATTATCACCTCGCCGCCGTCTTTTGAAAGGGTGCCGCACATTATGGATATCGTCGTTGATTTTCCCGCGCCGTTCACGCCGAGAAACGCAAACAACTCCCCTTCCTTCACGACAAGCGACAAGTCGTCGACGGCGTGCACGTCCTGAAACGATTTGTCAAGGTTTTTGATTTCGATAATATTTTTCATACTTTTTTATACAACCTGCCCTTCGTTTTTGCGGTAGGTCTTGTAAAAGGGGGAAACCCTTTGCGGACTTCCCCAAATTATCTTTTAACGGCGGAATTTACTTTTGATCGCGGTCGAATGCCTCGATTGCGGCAAGCGCGATGTCAAGTCCCAGCGCAAACGTTTCGGGTATCATCTGGTCGGGAGTGTCGCGACGATTGTGATAATACGGCGCGTATTTCGGATTTTGTCCGGCAACCGCCGCCGCCTTGAATCCGCCCCTTGAAAACGCCGCCGCGTCGGACGCGCCGAAAGGCACTACGCCGTGAGGCAACGGGTGATTTACGTCGGGATCGTTGCACGCTTCGTCCAGAAGCGCAACGACTTCGGGGCTGTTTTTCACCATGCCCGTCATGTCGCGGTGATAAATCGTCATATAGTCATAGTCGCGCATCGTGTCGAAAGCGATAATGTACGTTTCGACGTCCTTGTTTTCGCCTTTATGGCGTTTCGTGAACGCGGTTGCGCCGCGAAGCCCCGCTTCTTCACTGCCCGTAAGCAATGCACAGACTTCGGTGTTTTCATATCTGATTCCGCTTTCTTTCAGACATTTGAGCGCGGACACTGCGACGAATACGCCCGTAAGATTGTCGTTTGCGCCGGGGGACAGCACCTTAAAGTTGCAAACGAAGAAAAGTCCGATGTACGCAACGACGGTGCATGCGGCGAAAATCACACTCCAAAGCGGGGTAACGCCTTTTGCGATATTGATTGAAAAAATGACGATCGACGCGAGCGCGCACAGCAAATCGACTGCAAGTACGCCGACCATAACTTCCTGTCTTATCTTCATAAGCGTCCATTCGTACGCGCTGTCGGTGTGACCGTTGATGATGATACGGCGTTTTACGTCGCCCGTCGGTTTATACTTTGCATATACGTTGCACGACGTCGTTTCCGGCAAAAATTTGTCGATGAACGGCACGTAGAACAAGAATTCCAGCACGACGATGACAATGGACAAAACCGCAAGTACCAGCGAAATTATCCTTACCGCAAGCGTCAGCGCGGGATTGCCGACAAGCGTCAGCAGTTGCAAAAGCGCGCCGATAATCAAAAATACGCCGATGATTTTCGTGAACCCGACAAGCGCGTGTCGCGACACTTTGAAATCTTCGATTGCGCTTTCGTCCGCCCAGCCGTTGGCGTCGATCTGGTTTTTGATCCATTCCTGGGCTTCCCGTTCTTTCGGCATGCCCGATTCGCGCGGGCCGATGTTGGTGCAGATGTCCGTGATTGCGTTCATGCTGTAATCGACGGCGTTTTTCCGTATCTCTTTCGATACTTTCATGACAATTCTCCTTTTTTCGGACAGTTTTGTCCGTTATCCCTTTTTATTCGTTAATAAGCGACAGCACGTCGCTTGCAACCTGATTTAATCCAGTGTTTTCTTTCAGGACGTTCAGCCCTTTGAGTGCGCGAATGGCCGCGTCGATATCGTCGGGGAAAATGCTGTCCGAAAACACTTTTATGTCCTTGATTACGCCGCCCGACAACGTGAAACTCACGTCGGCGTATCCCCAGGAAAACCTTTTGTACTTATGACTTTGAAGTTTCACGTCCTTTCCGTACAGCCATAAATCGTCGGAATATTTTTTGTAAAACTCGTCGGTTTTCTCTTCGTCCACGGCGGAATTCTCCGTCAGCCGCCCGTATTTCTCGGTTAAAACGTCTTTCATCGCCTGCTTTACGGCTTCGACGTCGATACTTTCGTCAAGGTCGTGAAGATTTACAACGCGCGACTTCACGCTCGCAACGCCCTTGCCTTCCAGCTTGTCGGGTTTCACGTTCAAAAAGTCGCTCATTTTCGACGTGTCGGCGGATATTAAAATCGTACCGTGATGCAACGCCGCCGTCTGTGTTTTGAGATATGCGTTGCCCGAAAACTTTCGCCCGTCGATGACGATGTCGTTTCGTCCGTTGACTTCCGCAAAAAGCCCGAGTTTTTTCACCGCGCGGATAATAATATCGTTGTTCTCGTTCACGTCGTAATCCGAAAGAGAAGTTATGAACGAGAAATTGAGATTACCTTTGTCGTGGAAAACCGCGCCGCCGCCCGTCGGACGCCGTGCAAGAAAACCGCCTGCGTCGCGGAGTTTTTTAATATTCACGTCAAGGTATGCGTTCTGATGTCTTCCGATGACGACCGTGTTGTCGTTGCGCCAAAGATATACGATAAGCTCGCCGTCTTTCGCCGCGTCCATAAGCGCGCTCTCGAGAGCAAGATTGTAATGCGGATTAAACCCGCTTGTTTCAATATATCTTACTTTATCGTACGTTTTTGCCATATAAACAAGTTATTTTGCGGTATTATTTAATTTCAAACAAACCTTCTCGCACTACTTCGCAAACGGTCGGGTGCGGGAAAACGAGTTTTTTCGCGCGGTCGATATCCACCTTCATATCAATAAGATTCGACACCGCCACGATATACTCGGACGCATAATTTCCGACGACGCTCGCGCCGATAAGCACGTTGTTATCTTTGTCGTAAACGAGTTTCAGTATGCCGGTGTAGTCGGTGTTTTCCGCGATATATCTGCCCGAATACATTAAGGACAGCTGCACCTCGTCGGCGTTTATTCCCTTTTCGGTCGCCGCCGAAAGCGTATATCCCGCCGAAGCGACTTCGGGAGTCGTGTATATAACCGACGGTATGGAGTCGTAATTCATTTCGTCGGGAACGTTAAGCATATTGTTTACGGCGACTTCGCCTTCTCTGTACGCCGTGTGTGCAAGCATCGACTTTCCGTTGACGTCGCCCGCGGCATAGACGTTTTCGACGTTGGTTTTAAGACGGCTGTTGGTAACGATTGCGCCGCGCTCGGTTTCAACGCCGATGTTTTCAAGCCCGAATCCCGTTACGTTTGCGCGACGACCGACCGACAACAAAATTTTGTCGGCAAGTATTTCTTCTTCGCCGTTTTCGGTCTCGACGACCGCGCCGTTTTCGGTAATTTCTTTGACTTTTGAAGAAAGACGGAATTTTACGCCCTTCTTTTCAAGCGCTTTTTGCAAAACCGCGCTTACTTTTTCGTCGGTTGCGCCCGCGATCTTCCAAAGCATTTCGACAACGACGACGTCGCTCCCGACCGACGAATAATAATCCGCCATTTCAAGTCCGATTACGCCGCCGCCCATAATAAGCAGGGTTTTCGGGATTTCGACAAGATTCAGCACCTCGCGGTTGGTTATCGCAAGCCCGCTTTCAATGGCTTTGTCGACGCCCGGGATTTTCGGGATAAACGCGCTGCTGCCCGTTGCGATAAGCAAAAATTTTGAGTTGTATTCGACGTTTTCGGATTGTACAACGACGCCGTTCTCGTCGCGGCAAAGTATCTTCGCCTCCGCCTTTACGACGGTAACTCCCGCGCCTTTCAATTTCGCGCGCACACCCGTTACAAGACGTTTCACGACCTTGTTTTTTCTGTCGACGACGGCTTCTTGCGATACTTCACCGTCGCCCGAAAACTTCACGCCGTAATTTTCGCCGTGCTTAAAATAATTCAAAACTTTCGCGCTGTTCAACAATGTTTTGCTGGGAACGCAGCCTTCGTTCAGGCAAACCCCGCCGAGTTCGTTTTTCTCAAACAATACGACGGACAATCCTTTTGACGCGGCGTATGCCGCGGCGTTGTATCCGGCAGGACCGCCGCCGAGTACCGTCAAATCAAAATTTTCCATAAACCCTCATATTTTTCGTAATATATCCATTGTACGGGATAAGCGACGAAAAGTCAATTTATTGACTTTACGAAAAAAATTCATTTGCTGTCATATTGACTGTCATTTTGACTTTTATTGAAAATTTTGCGCTTGACAACCGCCTTTTTTGGATATATCCTTATATTTATGAAAACAGCAGCGATAATACTGAACACTCCCGACGAAATCGGGGAAATTACAGAGTCCGACGTTATTTGCGCCGATAACGGATTAAGCCGTATTCACGTTACCCCCGTTGCGGTCGTGGGCGACCTGGACAGCCTTGAAAACCGCAAGGACGGTTTGAACTACGTCGTCTTCCCGAAGGAAAAGGACGAGACCGACGGGCAACTTGCACTTCTTTACGCAAAAAGCGCGGGTTACGACGCCGTTACCATTTACGGCGCAACAGGCGGCGACATAGGTCAGATTCTCGGCAATATCGGGCTACTGAAATATGCAAAGGACATAAAAATCGACGCCCGTATTTCGGGCGTCGGATTCGATATTAAACTTCTCGAAGGAAAGGTTTTCGACACGGCTTTTGAAGGCCAGAAAATTTCGCTGTTTCCGTTTTTCGGGGACGCGCTGGTCACAAACAGCCGCGGGCTTTATTATCCGCTTGAAAACCTTCTTCTTTCCGCAGGCACAAACCGCGGTCTTTCCAACGTTGCGACGGCAAACGAAATCTCGTTCACCGTCGAAAGCGGAATGTTACTTATGATTAAATATTATTAAGCGGCTTTGCCGTCCGCGTTTTCGTCGGACGTGTCGCCACTTTCGATTTCGTCGGCGGATTCTTCCGTCGATTTTTCGTTTACAAGGCGCACGAAACTCTTACTGCTGAACAGCAACAGCGCAACGACGATAACGATTGCGACGTCTGCGAACGTGAACGTGTTGTACAAAAATCCCCACGCTGCCGCAGAATATCCCGAGGGAGCGTAAGATGCGAATGCGAAAATGCCCGAGAACACGTGCGAGAAATATCTCAGCGTACCCGCAAGAATTGCGCCGACCGTAAATGCGGCAGCGGGCTTTTTGATGATGTTGAGTTCCTTGAAAATTCCCGCAAGTCCCGTCATTGCAAAAGCGATCGGGTAATCCAGGAAGAACTGCGCGGGGTGGATAATCCACGGATCCTGTATTGCCTGCAACACGCCGTAAATCGCACCGACGATAATACCTTTTCTTATGCCGAACATATACGAAAACAGCATAAGCGGAAGCATCGACGCAAGGGTTACCGAGCCGCCCTGCGGCAACGCGAAAAACTTTACGTAAGAAAGCGCGAAAGAAAGCGCGACGGAAATTGCGGCATAAGCCATCTCACGCGTGGTGAACGGACCGTTGCGTTTCGAGAAAACGGTTGCGGCGACGACAAGGATAAGAACAAGCACGATTGCGCTGATATAAAGCCCTGCCTGCGACACGCCTTCGTAATCTCCGCCGACCTTTTTGAAGTGCACCGCCAAAAACGCAATACTCACAATCACGGGGATTAAAATCAAAAACAGCGCGATAAACTTAAACTTACGCATAAACTCGGGTTTTACCGTGTTTATTACGTAGCCCGCCGCGACCAGCGCGAACGCCACGATAACAATGCTCATTATCGGCCAGAAAACTTCTTTTACAAAGCTTCCGCCCTGAACGTCGTCGCTGATTTTTAAGGTAAGCATCGTAACTACGAAAGTCGTCGCTACGCCGAAAACGAAATACTTCACGCTTTTCATAAACGGTTGAAGTTTTTCGGGCTTCGCTTTCTTCAAAAAGATTGCGGCGATTACAACAAGCGCGACAAGCACGATTGCAAAGTAAAAAGCCGTAACACTGAGTTTCGACACGGTGTCGAGAGTGTTGAACGGCTCTTTCAGAATTGATGTGAATTTCATATTCGCTCCTTTGCCGGGAGGAACTTTTCTCGTTAGAATAAAAAATCCCAAAGCGATTACTTTGAGAACGAGTGGACTGGCTTCCTTTCGTGAGTTCTAACTCAATCAAGTTCAGAGGGTGTAATCTCAGGCGCGACGCGCCACCCCTAGCAATTAAATGTGATACCTAAATCTTACAATCAAATGAAAATACTGTCAAGGGTTTTGAAAACGATTTGCAAATATTCAAACATTATTGTATAATCGTTCAGAGGTGGATTATGAAAGTTGCAGTTATTACGGGCGCATCCCAAGGAATCGGGAATGCCATTGCAAAAAAATTCTCGGAAAACGGATACCGCGTATTCAATTTGTCCAGAACGCCGGCAGAAGGCATCGAAAGCATAAAAACCGACGTGTCCGACCGTGAAAACGTGTTTGACTCGATCGGCGAAGTCGTAAAACGCGCGGGGCGTATCGACGTCCTTGTCAACAACGCGGGATTCGGCATTTCGGGCGCGGTCGAAGATACCGACGAAAGCGCGGTGCGAAAGATTTTTGACGTCAATTACTTCGGCACGCTGTTCGCGACGCAGGCGGTTATCCCCGTTATGCGCGAAAACGGCGGCGGCACGATAATCAATATGTCCAGCGCGGGCGCGCCTTTGTCGCTGCCTTTTCAGTCGTTTTATTCCTGCACGAAATCGGCGGTGTCGTCGCTTTCCGAGGCGCTTCGTATCGAACTTAAACCGTTCAACATAAAAGTTTCGACAATCCTTCCCGGCGACGTCAAGACGGAATTCACCGCCCGCCGCGAAAAGAACAAAAGCAACAGCGTTTATTACGGCGAAAGAATCGACAAATCGGTTGAAAAGATGGAGCGCGACGAACAAAACGGAATGTCACCGTCGGTCATCGCAAAAATCGCCCTGAAAATCGCAAAATCGAAAAATCCGCCCGTGTACGTCGTGGGCGGCGCGTCGTACAAACTGCTTGTGGGACTTTCAAAAATCTTGCCGAAACGTCTTGTCGTATGGGCAATCGGAAAACTTTACGGATAAAATAAAAACTGCAACGGGTGTTGCAGTTTTTTATTTGCTTTTTTCAAAATTTACTTTTCTGTTTAGTCCTTCTTTTTCTTTTTGGCGTAACTTCTCACCGCGTACGCGATGTTGGTCATATGGTCGGCGACACGCTCCGCATTGGACGAAAGACTCAGATAAATCGCGCCGACTTCGGGCGTACATTCGCCCTTGTTCATACGCTCGATATGATGTTCGCCCATTTCTTCTTTTTGTCTGTCGACGCTTTCCTCGTACTCGTTCACCTTGTCGATATAATCGAGAGTGACTTCCTTATACGTCTTCATTACCTCGTCGTAAAGGTTTGTAATCGTCGCTTTAAGCGTCTGAATTTCGGAAATTGCCTTCGGCGAGAACGTGAGTTTATCCGCCTCCATCTTTTCGGCGTATTCCGAGATATTTTCGGCGTAGTCGCCGATACGCTCGATATCGCTTACGGTGTGATACGATGTACTGATTAAGATTTTGTCGTCTTCCGAAAGGTCGACCTGCGACAATTTCACAAGATATTTCGTGATTTCACGATTAAGGAAGTTCAGACATTTTTCGTTTTTGGCGATTTCGTCGATGACGTCGGACACTTTGCCGACCATAACCGCGTCCATACATTTGTCGAAGTTTGATTTTGCGATTTCCGCCATATTTTCGATTTCGTTTTTAAGCTGCGCGACCGCAACCGGGGGCGTTCTCAACAAGCGTTCTTCCAGAAAATACAGGTGCGGCTCGTCGTTTTTGTCGTCCGTTTTCCTTTCGGGAACGATTTTTGAAACGAACTTCACAAGCAGGTTCATAAACGGCAACAGTACTATGGTGGTGGTTACGTTGAAGAAAGTGTGCAAAAGCGCAATTCTCATCGCGGGACTTTTAATCGGCATAAACATCTTCGTAAACACGCCGGAGATGCTCACAAGCCCGAATATCGTCACGCCGATCACGTTAAACATAAGGTGGATTACGGCGGTGCGACGCGCGTTCGTACTTGTGCCGACCGACGCGATAAGCGACGTAATACACGTTCCGATATTGCTTCCCAAAATTATGTACAGCCCTTGATCAAACGACAAAAGCCCCGCAACCGACATCGTAACGACGATACCGCTGACCGCCGACGACGACTGGATAAGCGCGGTGAACAAAATACCGAACAATAACAGCAACGCAGGGTTTGAAACCTTCGTAAGGAACGCGCTGATTTTGTCCGACTTAGAGAAAATATCCATTGAACTTGTCATGACCGAAAGCCCGACAAATATCATACCAAGCCCGGTGATAATGCCGCCGATTTTTTTGACCTTGTCCTTTTTGGTCAGCATTATTATCAATGCGCCGACGCCCGCAAGAGCCGCGAAAATTACCGTAAGGTTGACGTTTGCAAACCCGCCCGCGCCAAGTGCAACGATAAGCGCGGTCGACGTCGTTCCGATATTCGCACCGAAAACAATCGACGCGGCTTGCGTCAGAGTCATCAGCCCGCTGTTGACGAAACCTATCGCCATAACCGTGACCGCCGCGGAACTTTGTACGACCGCCGTCGTCACCGTTCCTATGCCCACTCCGATAAGCTTCTTATTCGATATTTTGGCAAACATTCGCTTGATTTCGTTACCGGCAACCATTTCAAGGCTGTCGCCCATCAACTTCATTCCGTAAAGAAAGACGCCGATACCGCCAAGCAGGGACAAAAACGCATAAAATATGTCAAGCCAATTCATTTCAATTTCGGTTGGACAAAATTTGCCCGATTCTCTCCATTATAATAAGTTACTTTCTATATTATATATAATATGTTGATTTATGTAAAACAGATTAGGTCGTTTACAACCATAAAATTTTGCGATTCAAAAAAAATTTTTGCGGTTTTCATTCACGTTATGCGACAGTTTTATCATTCATGACAAAATGTTTCCATCGTACGGCTTTCATTAAAAATTTTATTATAAACGCCGCAATAAATTATTTTTTCGACTTTTTGTTTTGTTGCTCATTTCGTTTGACATATTTCGCCTTATTCAATATAATAATTGAGCATTGATAAAAACGCTGCTGTGGCTCAGGAGGTAGAGCACATCCTTGGTAAGGATGAGGTCACCAGTTCAAGTCTGGTCAGCAGCTCCACTAAAAAACACACCGCTTCGGGTGTGTTTTTTTTTTAATGTGTGCAAAGTTTGTTTGCACACATTTGTGCGATTTATTTCAAAAATCGCACGTGGAGCCTGTCGTCTGCGCTCGGCGATTGAGAATACTTCGTGCTCTCATCGCCTTCGCTTGCCAGCAGCAGCTCTATGGTCTATTTTGTCATAGAAGGCTGTCGGCGGCGGTATTGTTTGTTTTGGTTTTTTCAACTTGAAGATATCGTGGATTTTCTTTTAATACATCGTCCTTATGGCTTTATCGTTCAGTTTTTGATGATAAACACCGGGAACGGCGGATCGTTCGTCCAATTATAAAAATCGAGTTTCAAGACCTGATATTTCGACGAATCGAGCGTTTTAAGATACGGTAGCAGCGCGTCTCTTTCCTCATAGCCCGAGTCGCCGCCGTAATAAACGCTCACGCACATTAAGCCGCCCTTCTTCAAAAGTCCGAGTCCGCCCTCGATTGCTTTTATCGTGGACTCTGCGTGCGTGAAAACGCTGTGATCGCCCGACGGCAGATATCCGAGGTTGAAAACAATGCACGATACGCTGTCACTTACCGCGTACTTTGTCATATTTTCGTGCGATTCAAGGTGGACGTCCGCCGTTTGTCCGCGGCTTTTCAAAAGGTTTTCGGTGCTGTCCACGGCGTCTTTCTGCACGTCGAAAGAAATAACTTTCCCGCTGTCCCCGACAAGCGAGCATAAAAACGACGTATCGTATCCGCGCCCTGCGGTTGCGTCGATAACGACGTCGCCCGCGCCGACGAATTTCCTTATTGTTTCGTGTACAATGGTCAAAGCATTCATATTTTTATTATATCACATCGTGGCGTTTTGACAATAAATAAGGCCGTCCGAAGACGACCTTTTTAACGTTTTTGAAATTATCTTTCTTCCCTGAAATAGGACAGTCCGAGCGATGCAGGCGGCTGCGTCTCGCGTTTATTAAAGAACGAAATAATAATAAGGACGAGAGCGGTTGCAACGTAAGGAATGATTTTTACAAGTTCTTTTTCGGCAAGGCTTACGCCCGTAATATAGTTGGGCATAATGTACAAAAGACCGAAAATGAACGAGCCGATAATACAAAGTCCCGGGCGCCACAATGAGAAGATAACAAGCGCGACCGCAAGCCATCCCATCGCGTCGATAACGTATTCAAGCGATCCGCGCGTGCAGTCAAGAAGGTAAAACGCGCCGCCGATACCGGAAATTGCCGAGCCGATTATGCAGGCAAGGTATTTATATCTGATGACGTTGATACCCGCCGCGTCCGCCGCCGCGGGGTTTTCGCCGACCGCTTTTAAGTTAAGTCCCGTTTTGGTGCGTTTCATAAATATTGCGACAAGCACCGTGATAATTATACCGACGTACACCAAAACGCCGTGCGACAAGAACATTTGCGAGAACCCGTCTGTTCCGACCTCGCCGAAGAACGGTGCGGTAAACACTTTGCTGACTCTGTAAAACGTCGTGCCCTCGTTGCTCATCATCGAGCCCCAGAACCCAAGTACGCCCGTGCCGAACGTGGTAATGGTAAGTCCCGTGACGTTCTGATTGCATCGAAGGGTAATCGTAAACAATCCGTAAACGACGCCCATCATTGCGCCGAACAGCATTGCCATAAGAATTGCGACGAAAATAATCCCGCTGTCGGCAAGCCCTGCGTTTCTTGCCAGGTTTGCGCCAAGACAGCCGCCGATTGCGCCAAAGCACATAACGCCGGGGATTCCCAGATTAAGGTGTCCGGATTTTTCGATGATTATTTCACCGGTCGAGCCGTAAAGGAAAACTATACCGAATTTTATTGCTTGTTTTATCAATGCTACAAACATATTACTTATCCTCCTCTACGACCACTTCCGCTTGTTTTTTCTTTTTGAAGCATGCGGGAATTTTGAAATATTTTTTGTTGAACATTATCTTATAGTTGATAAAGAACTCGCTTGCGATGATAAAGAAGAAGAAAACGCCCGCAAGCATCGAGGGGAACGACGCACCGAGACGCGCATACGTTGAAACTTCCGCCGCCCCGTTTTGTACGAACACAACCAAAAACGACGTCAACACCATCGCAAACGGGTTGAACTTTGCAAGCCAGGAAATAAGAACGCCCGTAAATCCTCTGCCGTTGACGGTATATTTGCTGTGCAACTCGTGATTTGTCGCACTGACGAGAAGGAATCCCGTGATACCTGCGATAATACCGCAAAGAATCAACGTGCGAATGATAACCTTTTTGCTGTTAATGCCGATATATCGCGCCGTGTTTTCGCTTTCGCCGACAACGGTAAGTTCATAGCCGTGTTTGCTGAAACGAAGATAAATGTACATCAGAATCGTAATAACCGCCGCGATGATGATTTTAAGAATAAATTCGTTTCCCGAAATCGGTCCTATAATACCATTTGTGAACGTCAGCGTACCGGTGCCCGTCGACGCAACGCTTTTAATAAAGTATTCCGTAAGACATACCGCAATATAGTTCATCATAAGCGTCAAAAGCGTTTCGTTGGTGTTCCATCTCGCTTTGAATATTGCAGGAATCATCGACCATAACGCGCCGAATACCATCGCAACGACAAGCGACAGAACAATCGTTCCCGCGTCGCTAGATTTGCCGCCCATAAAGTTTATGACGACAGCGCAACCGAGCGCGCCCATAAGGATTTGCCCTTCGCCGCCGATGTTCCAGAATCTCATTTTGAAACACGGAGTGACCGCAAGCGCGACCAGTAAAAGCAGCGCCGTTTCATGGAATAGACTCCACACCTTTCTCGGAGTACCGAATGCACCGCCGAAAAAGTTTTTGAAGAAGAAACTCATGTCTCTTTTCGTGATTGCCGTAGTGATAATCGCGCAGGCAAGGATTGACAATGCAAAAGCGATAAGGCGGATAAGCCACGCTTTTTTCCTGTCCATATCCACGCGTTTTACAAGGTGCGCGACGGGTTCGTGAACTGTTTTACGCATTGTGTCCCTCCTTTACTTCATCGTCAAATATTTCGACTTTTTCGGGCATACTTGTCATAAGAAGCCCGACTTGCTCTTTCGTGCAGTTTCTCGCGTCGACAATGCCGCTGACTTTGCCGCCGCACAAAACCATGATTCTGTCCGAAAGCGCAAGCAGTACGTCCAGATCTTCGCCGACGAAAATAACGGCAACTCCGTTTTCTTTTTGTTTGTTGAGCAAATTATAAATAACGTAGGACGAGTTGATGTCCAGCCCCCTTACGGGATAAGCCGCCATAAGGACGGTAGGCGCGGACGCGATTTCGCGACCGACCAGAACTTTCTGAACGTTTCCGCCCGAAAGTTTTCTGACGGGAGTTTTTACGGAAGGCGTCACAACTTCCAACTCTTCCACGATATTTTCCGCAAGGTCGTGCGGGGTTTTTCTGTCCAGAAACATCGAATGACCTTTTCCGTAAGAACGAAGCATCATGTTGTCCGTCAAGTCCATATTCCCGACAAGTCCCATGCCCAGACGGTCCTCGGGGACGAACGAAAGCCTTACGCCCAATTCCCTGATTTGCGTGGGGGATTTCTGCCTCAAATCGACTTCTTTATTGTTGTCTTTGGGGTCGTAGTAAGTAACCGTTCCGCCTTCCAGACGTTGAAGTCCCGCGATTGATTCCAAAAGTTCGCGCTGACCGCTGCCCGCGATACCTGCGATACCCAGAATTTCACCCGAACGCGCCGTGAACGACACGTTGTCAAGCGCAAGTATTCCTTCGCGGTTTTTGCAAGTGAGCCCGGAAATCGTGAGCCTTTCTTCTGCGTTGACGGGGATTGTTCTGTCGATATTAAGTTCGACCTTTTCGCCGACCATCATTTCCGTCAACGAACTTTCGGTTGCGTCTTTCGTATCGACGGTGCCGATATATTCGCCCTTTCTTAAAACGGCGACTCTGTCCGAGATTTCCAGTACTTCGTTGAGTTTGTGCGTAATGATGATAATGGACTTTCCGTCGTCGCGCATTTTCCTTAAAACGTCAAAAAGTTTTTTGGTTTCCTGCGGCGTCAGAACGGCGGTAGGCTCGTCCAGAATAAGGATATCCGCGCCGCGATACAACGTCTTAATAATTTCGACGGTTTGTTTTTCGGAAACGGACATATCGTAAATTTTCTTTTTGACGTTGATATCGAAACCGTACTTATCGACGATTTTTTGTACGATTCCAACGCGATTTCTCGACAAATGGTTGAATTTGATTTTCTTGCCGAGTTTTACAAAAGGAAGCGCCACGCATTTTAAGGCGCATTTTATTTTTTCGGCAGGTTTGTCGCCAAGCCTAAATTCTTTGACGGGCGAACGCTCGTCATCGGCGTCAACGACAATGCCGTAGTCGTCAAGTTTATCTTTGTATTCTTTCGATTTTTCACGGATACTGAACGGGGGCATCTTTTCGCCAAGAATAACGTTGTCCGCCGCCGTAAAGATGTCAATCAGCTTAAAATGCTGATGGATCATTCCGATGTGGTATTTATAAGCGTCCTGCGGAGAACGAATCACGACTTCCTTCCCGTCGATGAAAATTTCACCTTCGTCGGGATAGTATATGCCCGCAATCATATTCATAAGGGTGGTTTTACCGCTTCCGTTTTCGCCAAGAAGCGACAAAATTTCACCGCGCCTGACGTCCATGCTGACGTCATTGTTCGCAACGACCGCGCCGAACCGTTTAGTAACGTTTCTGAGTTCGATAACGTTGTTTTGTCCCATATAACTCTCCAAATTTTGGTGTTTTCACGCCGATAAAAAAGGGTTAAGGCGGGACGATTGTCCCGCCAAAATCCTATTCTGTTGTTGTAAATTAGAACTTCTCGTTAAGAAGCGTGATGCCGTCGATACGAACGTCAAAGTAAGGTGCCGAACGATGTTTGGATTCAAAGAAAATACCGTTTTCAACAACAATCGTATCAGGGGTGAATGCAGCATCGGTGTCAACGTCTGCCTTATGGTTCGCATCAAGTTGTTTGCCGTTAACGGTGAAGGTGTTGGTATCGAATACGTGGATTTGACCTTTCACGAGTTTTTCGCGGACTTCAACGATTTTTTCAACGGTGCCTTCTGCCGCAGCGCCGCCGCCTACGTTCGTTAGAACGACAGAGCCGGTTTTAATGGTGCCGGTCCAGTCTTTATCGACGTTTGCTTTCGTTGCGTCGTTGCCGGCTTTTGCCATTTGAGCAATGATGTATTTGTAGTAAGGTGCCCAGTTGATTCTGGAAGAAACGATGAACGTATCGGGGCAAGCGTCGAAAGTGCTGCCGTTGTAAGATACGTTGGGAACACCGGCTGATTCGCAAGCGTTAGGTGCGCCCATGGAGTCAGCGTGTTGGCTGATAAGTTTGCATCCGCCGTTGATAAGAGCGTTTGCCGCGTTGTATTCAGCGGTTTCGTCATACCAGCTGCCGGTAAATTGAACGTCCATCTTGACGGTCGGGCAGACGGATTTTGCGCCAAGGTAGAAGGAGGTGTAGCCGGAGATAACTTCCGCATAGGTGTATGCGCCGACGTAACCCATTTTGGCTTCTTCTGCGGTGAATTTGCCTGCTTTGATCATTTCATTGAGTTTCAAACCTGCGGCAACGCCTGCAAGGAAACGACCTTCGTAAATGGAAGCGAATGCGTTGACAAAGTTAGGAAGATTTTCGGTGTGAGCCCTCGTTCCGGTTGCGTGTGCAAACAAAACTTTCTTGCCTTTTTCCGTTTTAGCGGCTTTGATAAGGTGTGCTTCGTGACCGAAAGAGTCTGCGAAAACGATGTTGCAACCTGCGTCGACAAGGTTCATTGCTTCATCATAGCATTTGTCGCTCTCGGGGATACCGGTTTTGATGATGACCTGATCTTCGCGAAGATTAAATGCACGTTGTACTTCTTCCATCGCTACGATGAAGTTTTTGTCGTACGTGCTGTTTTTGTCATGCAAGCAAAGCATACCGATTTTGATGTTCGAAAAGTCGATTCCGCTGTAATCGGGTTCTTCGACATTGTATGCGGGTAAAGTGATTTCCTTTGCATCTTTTTTGCCGTCGTTTTTCTTACATGCGGTAAGACCGACTGCGAGTGCTGCAACCATCGCTACAACAAGGAAAATTGCAAGAATTTTTTTCTTCATTATGAAACCCTCCATATATTTTGCCGTATGGCATTTTTTAACTTAGTTTTTCCTGAAAGTGACGCCGTCGTCCGACATACTTTCGATAATCGCAAGGCTTTCGACGCGGACGCCCTGCTCTCTCAACTCGTCCCCGCCTTTCTGGAAGCCCTTTTCGATGGCAATCGCGCACCCGACAAGAGTCGCGCCCGCCTGAGCGATCAATGCGATAAGCCCGCGCAACGCCTCGCCGTGAGCAAGAAAATCGTCGACGATAAGCACGCGGTCGGAAGAATTCAGAAATTCCTTTTCAACCATTATCGTGTTTACGTTGCCGTGGGTATAACTTTTGACTTCCGCAGAATATACGTCTTTCGAAATGTTGGCGGTTTTACTTTTCTTAGCAAAAAGCACCGGGACGTGCAAGTACATAGCTGCGTAGCATGCAATTGCGATTCCCGATGCTTCTAAGGTCAGAATTTTGGTAACTTGGTCGCACTTATAGAGTGAGTAGATTTCCTTGCCGATTTCCTCCATCAAAGTATCATCTATAAGATGATTGAGAAAACCTCCAACTTTTAACACCTCTCCGGGGAAGACTTTACCGTCCCTGAGGATGCGTTCCTCCAAAAGTTTCACTCTGTACCCCAATATAATGTGGTTGGCGTCGGTCAGAAACACTTTATTTTGTGTTTTTTGGCTTTCCGCCACCTGTAAGATAGTGCCATTATAACCAAAACGACAAAATGTGTCAAACGAAAATCGCCACTTTTGAACATTATTTTCAACTTCTTTCAAATTAAAAAATAATAACCATACAAAGGCGACGAAATATAAGGGTTTTTCTGAACTTTTATTCACGTTTCAACCATTTCCCCGCCCGCCCTGTTGTCCGTATGCTCGCCACTCTCGTTTTCCCGCATTTCTCCTTTCCGCTTACTTAATAAATACGCGCGCCCCGCGCGCCGCCCTCGTACATACCCCGCCCGCGCGCTCGCGCGTAGTACGCACGTTTATAGCAATGTTTTCGCACGCCCTTTGAAAACAAAAGGGGCGTTTTGCCGTTCAATTATTAAAAAACCCCGAAACATCGTCGGGGTTTTCGTTATTTTGATTTTTTTGCGGTCAGATGCGGCAGAAGCCGTCGGGGGTGACGATTATTTCGCCGGTCTGAACGGCGGCGCTCAAAGCGGCGTCAACCCATTCCACGGCGGATTTCGTGCGTTTCGCGACGTTGAACAGTTTGAAAACTTCCTTATTAAGGTCGTCCTTTTCGATATAGACGGTCGCTTCGATCGCGCATTTTGCGGCGGCGACGATCTCGTCGGGATGAACCTTTGTCAAATCGCGGGTAACGCGCGCGTCGCTCGGGCGGAAAGTCGAAACGGGCTTATCGACGTAAAAGACTTTGCCAGAATATTCCTGTCGTTGCGCCTCGTATGACGAAACGTATCTTGAAATTTGCGCGATGGCTTTTTTGGCGGTTTTCGGCACGCAGAACGCCGCGGCGATTTTATCGATAAGACAGTTTTCTTCGATCGGCGACTCGACCTCGATAACGGTGCGGATTTTATTCATAATCGCTTCTTCGTTGACGAAATTCAGGACGTATTCCGCCCCGGCGCGCGCCAGCGGTTTGATATAAGCCGTCCTATAAGTTTTTCTGTATTTTTGCAGCGCGTCGCGGACGGTTTTTTTGGAAACGACTTTCTTTTCGGTGAGCGTCGCGACGACTTCCTTGATTTTGTTGATTTCGCGTTTCTGGTTGTTGAAGTAGTTTATCGTCCAAAGGTTATAGACGTTCCAGCCGAGTTTTTTCAGTATTCTCGTCTGCATTGTCATGCGGTCTTTCGCGGACGGGATTTTTGCCGAGTGCTCGCTGTCCGCGATGATTGCGAGAATATACTTGTTTTTGTCGCGAGGATCAACGACGGCGACGTCGATTTTGAAGTCGGACACGCCGACGTTCGCGTCGCACAACAGCCCGCGGTCTTTCAGGTCTTTCGCGACGTTTTCGCCGATACCCTTCGACTCCACCCTGACGTCCTTTGCCGCAATCGAAAGCATCTCGGGACCGCGTTCGGCGTATTCGAGGAAGGCTTTCAACGCTTTGACGCCCACGCTGTCGGTGCGGTTAAGGTCAATCATGTTGCCCGTTACGGAACTGAAAACAATCATCTCGCTCCTTGCGCGGGTAACTGCAACGTTAAGTCGTTTATAGCCGCCCTGCTGGTTTATAGGACCGAAATTTAACGATAATCTGCCCGTTGCGTCGGGACCGTATCCGACGCTGAACAAAATCAGGTCGCGCTCGTCGCCCTGAACGTTTTCAAGGTTCTTCACGAAAACAGGCTCGTCCACGTCGTACGCCACGTCGTCGAGACCTTCCTTGTGAATCTCGTGTTGCAGCTTATCTTCGATGTAATTCTGTTGCGCCGTATTGAACGTAACTATGCCGATCGAGCGGTTTCGTTCCTGCGGATTTTTAAGCCTTGCCACGACTTCTTTCACAAGCGCGTCGCCTTCTTTTTTGTTGCATTTGCTGCCACCCCTTTCGTAAACGCCGTCGACATAGGCAAGTTTTACTTTGCCTTTCAGCTCGTTCGGAGACGGGAAAGTGAGCAACTTATTGTCGTAAAACATGCTGTTGGAAAACGCGATAAGGCTTTCGTGATTGCTGCGGTAATGCCACAAAAGATGACGTTCGGGCATGCCGATTGCAAGGCAGTCGTCAAGGACGCTTTCAAGGTCTTCGACTTCGAAGTGCTGTTCGTCGCGATAATCGGTGCGGAAGAACATCGTGGGCGGAAGCTGTTTCGGATCGCCGACGACGATGACGTTTTTACCGCGCGCGATTGCGCCTACCGCCTCGCACGTGGGCATCTGCGACGCCTCGTCAAAGACGACAAGGTCGAATTTTTCCTTTTCGATATCGAGATATTGTGCAACCGACACCGGACTCATCAGAAGACACGGGCAAGTCGCACGAAGTATTTCGGGAATTTGCGAAAACAGCGCGCGTATCGTCGTGCCCTGCATATTCGTTTTTTCGGCGCGATACAGTAAAACCCTTTCCAGGTTATGCTCGCCCGAAGTATCGGTGCGCGGAAGTTTCGACACGAGCCTTAAATACAACTCCGACCTTGTGAGTTTTTCGTATTCGTCGGACAGCGCGCGGAAACGTTGCATCGTTTCTTCAAGCGACAGCCCCGAGAACCTGCAAAGCACGTCGTCAAGGTAAAGTTCGCTCCTGACAAAATTGAAATACACGCATTTTTTGAAACTTCTCAGCACGTCTTCGGCGGTGATTTCGCCGTTAAACAGCGGTTCCAGCACGAAATCGAATCCTTCTTGTCCGCAACGTTCCACGACGCTCTGGTATCTGCACCAACTCGGGATATAGTCCATATTCTTTTCGATACTCGAAATGCGGTCGATAGTGCTGTTGATTTCTTCGCGAGGGTCTTTTTTGACGATGCAAAAGAGATTTTCGAATGCGGTTTTCGCCTTTTGTTCGGTTTCGTAAGCGCGCATATAGTATTCCATAAGGACGTGCGGCTTATTTTTCGTCAACCGACGGCAGGTTTCGTTGAAAAGATTGAAGTCGCAATCGGCGTACAGTGCACGTGCGGCGTCGTAAAGCGCGGACACCGTCGCGATTTTGTCGTCAAGGCCCATATCGTTTTCGGTTGTGGCGAAAAGCGATGCGACTTCCGCGCGGCGTTTTTTGACGGTTTCTTTGGTTTCCGCAATGATAAGCAGGAATTCCAGAAATTCGCGGCGGTCGTTTTTGTCGACGGAAGAGAGCGCCTTTTTCACCGACTTTGGCAAAAACGCGTTTTTTTGCATTGCTTCTTTGACCTCGGCGGGCGCGACGTTTTCGGGATACTTCCCGTACTTATTCTCGTATTCTTTCGTGATAAGCCCGTCGCGACGAGCCGCTTCGAGATACGACTCCACAAGCCCTTTCGCGTTTTCGACGGCGCAGGCGTTTTCAAAATATTTTGCGATTTTTTCGTCTGACGTGAGTTTGTCCGACAGAAAATACAACGCCTTCAACTTTTCGCCGGTGAGCGAAATCGTTCGCATATTGATTAAGGTTTGAAGTTCGCGCGCGTAAGTTTTCAGATGTCTGAGTTCCATCTGGTAAATATCGAGCACGCTTTCAGCTTCTTCGCGCCAGGCGTCGGTGTAATCGAATTTTCCGATGTACCGAAACGGCGACTTTTCGATATCGCCGCATTCTTTCGCGCGGATTGCAAGTTCCGTCAGAATATCAAGGTATCTGTTGAATGACGACGCCGTCAGTTTTTCGTAAAACAACCCGTCGATTCTTAAACAATCGGGAGCGTCCGAATTGTCAAGATACGCCATCATCGCCTCGTACAGCGAGAAACCGAGATAACGCTTTCTGTGCATTGCGTCGATTTCGCCCTGCAACTTGTCGATGCACTCCTTGATTTCATTCGCTTTTTCTTCAAAGTCGATGTCGGAAGCGGCAGAACCAAGGTTTAACGTGTTGATTATTTTCGATAAAATATCGGTTTTGTGCGTTTTGTCGGAATGAAGTTCCAGACAGAAATCACCCGCGCCGCAGTCGACAAGTCGTTTATAAACCACGTTCAACGCCGCCATTTTTTCGGCGACGAACAGCACGCGCCTGCCGCGCACGATGTTGTTGACGATGATATTCGTTATCGTTTGCGACTTGCCTGTGCCGGGCGGTCCGTGCAGCACGAACGACCCGTTCAGACTTGCTTTTATCGCCTGATATTGCGAGCTGTCCGCGCTTATCGGCAGCAACATTCTGTCCGTCCCGAAGTACGCTTCGTCCGAGTTTGCGGTGTCGGTCGGGGTTTCGTTTTTCAGCCCGGCGTCCACCGAGTTCGAAATCATAGAACGGATAAGCGGCGACTCCTTGAACTTGTCGATGTTATAGCGCACGTCGTGCCACATGAGATAATTCGTGAACGACAAAACGTTCAGATAAACGTTGTCGATAATTTCCCATCCGGGCTTATCGGCGATTTCTTTTTTGACGCGCGCGATGACTGCGAGTATGCTTTTCGCGTCGGACAGTTCCACTGCGGAAAGCCCGCGCATATCGAGACGGAATTCCTGATACAAAAATTCCAGAAGAGTATTGTTTATCTGCGCCCCGTCAACGTCGAAAGTTATCGAAAATACGGGCAGAGATATGCCCTTTTTGTCAATCGACACCGGATAAAGAATAAGCGGCGCGTATTTGAATTTTTCGTTTTCAGACTCTCTCCACTTCAAAAAGCCGCACGCCACGTACAAACTTGCGGTGCCCGACTCTTCTTCGATGGTTTTTTCCTTGCGATAAAGATTGAGCAGCGTTTTGTTTTGCTCTTTTTCCGAAAACACGGTTGAAAGTCTTTTGTTTTTGTATTCGTACAAAAGGTATTCCGACAGCGGTTTCAGCGGCGCGGGGTTGTCGAAAGACGGATTCAGCCTTGCGTCGCCGTCGGGCACGTCTTTGGGGTGCGCCGTGAGCGTATAAGGTTTATCGTGTGTGACGTTTTCGACAAAGGTTTCGATTGACGCGGTGAGAATTTTCACGGCGGTATTCGACACCCTGAAATTCAAAAGCGAATTGCGAAGATCGAGTTCCAGCAAGCGGCGTTCCCACTGTTTTTCGCGGGTGAACAGACTTTCGCCGCCGATATTTTCGCCGTATTCTTTGATTTTCGGCGGAGCGGCTTGTTTATAATCGTCGCTTTCGACAAGGTCGTATCCGCCCTCCGTTTTCACGCGGACAGACTGCGGCAGTATGCCCATGATACGCGCGCGTTTTATATCGACCGCAAAATCGACGGTCGGCGATTTTTTAAGAAACGATACGGCGTTTTTCTCGCACTTTTCAAAACTTTCGCCCTTGAAAATGCCCGAAATGTCGATAAGCGTCGCTTCACCGACACCCGCCGCCGCTTTTTTCGCGACGTAAGACATATCGTCGAACACGTCTTCCGCCATACATTCTTCGGTAAGGAAGCACGCGACGTACCAGCTGTTGTCCGATTTCGCAACGACGGGATTGTATCCCGCGCTTTCGATCACCGACGCGAAAATCAGCGCAAGTTCCATCGGCGTTGCGACCTTGTCCGAAAGTATTTCCGAAAAATCGGACACGATGACGCTGTCCGCCGTCGTTTTCTTGCCCATAAGGAATCCATAGTCGCAAAGTACCGCATACGTCGCGGCGCAGAGATTTCGCACTTTGTTTTTCGACGCGTTTGCATAGCCCGTGCCGGTAACGTCCTTAAAGCCCCATTCCGCAATCTTTTTGTGCGCGAGGTTCAGAAGTCTGTTGACGTCGGGCGTGCGGCGGACGAAAGTCGCGATACTTTCGGGTTTATCGACGTTGCACTCGTCAAAGGCAAGCACCGTTACCCTTTCCGTCGCTTCTTCCAGGACGACACCGTCCTTCAATACCTGTACCGTTATTTCGCCGTCGTGCTTTCTGTTTTGCGCCACCATATAAAGGGGCGACAGTTTCGCGATGCCGTCGAATCTGAGATTGGCGCGGGCGGGAAACACCGCCTGAATTTCGGAAACGGGCAGCAAAAAATCGGGCTTTGACGACACGCTGATTTCGATATTTTCGCAGTCGAAGTCGGACGCGTTTCTGACGTAAAGCCTTTTGACGGGGGATATCCCGTTTTGCACTTGATAATAACTTATCACGGACGAACATAATAAGCTGATTTCGAATTCGCTCATAGACACCTCTTTATTTATCGATATTTTACCATACCGCGCGAAATATTTCAACTAAAAATAAATGCGGATTTACTTTAATACACAAGCGGCAGTTTGTAAAAATAGTCGCAATCAACATTTAACGTGTCGTTTTTGAACAATTAACGCCTTGTTTTGCAACGTGCCGAAATACGCCTTCTCCGCGCCGTTTTGCAGAACGGGGTTATTTCGTTGCAAAAACGCACGCTTATCGCAGGGTTTTAATATGTTTTTGTGAAATTGAGATATTTTGGAAAATATTACGATTTTTTTTTTGCGCGCTCGTTAAAAATTTATCGCATCGGTTGATTTTTGACGCTAATTATTGTAATATATTTTTGTTACTATTAAATTATTATGTGCTAGGAGGCATATTATGGATTCAAAATACGAAAGCCTGTTTACGCCGTGGAAAATCAAGAATTGCGAAATTAAAAACCGCATTGTAATGACTTCTATGGGCGGAACGTCAATCTTCGGCTGGATGGAGCCCAACCACTTTGACAAGGAAGCCGCAAACTTCTTGCTTGAACGCGCAAAGAACAACGTCGGTCTTATCCTTCCCGGCATCGCGCCCATCAGGGATATCCTTCTCGGGAAATGGCTTTATCAAGGCAAAGGAAAGTTTAATAAACTCAAAGAATTTATGGACGAGTTCCATAAAACGGGCGCAAAAATGTTCGTACAGCTTACGGCAGGCTTCGGCAGGTCGCTGGCAATCAACGACATTATGGTAAAGGCGTTACACAACAAAGCCCTTGCAACCGTCCTGAAACCCGCCCTTGACGTAAGTTACCTTACCGCAAGCGCAAGCGCAACCCCCAACAGATGGCAAGAATCCTGCATCTCTCGCCCCCTTACGCAAAAAGAAATCCACAAAATGGTCGAGGCTTTCGCAAAAACCGCGAAACTCTGCATGGACGCGGGCGTCGACGGCGTTGAAATCCACGCCGTTCACGAAGGCTACCTTCTTGACCAATTCACGATGAAATACACCAACCAAAGGACGGACGAATACGGCGGATCGTTTGAAAACAGATACCGCTTCCCAGTCGAAATCGTCAAAGCCATCAAAAAGGCGTGCGGCGACGACTTCCCCGTTTCTTTGAGATATTCCGTCGTTTCCAAAACCAAAGGATTCGGCAAAGGCGCGCTTCCCGGCGAAGACTACGTTGAGGTCGGCCGCGATATGGAAGAAAGCGAAAGAGCCGCAAAATATCTCCAAGACGCCGGCTACGATATGCTCAACTGCGACAACGGCACGTACGACGCCTGGTACTGGGCTCACCCCGGTCCCTATATGCCGCAAAACTGCAACCTCGAAGACGTCGCTCACATCAAAAAATTCGTTGACATTCCCGTTGTGTGCGCCGGCCGTATGGAACCCGACGCAGGCGCGGAAGCAATCGCCGAAGGCAAAATCGACGGCTTGGGCGTTGCTCGTCAGTTCCTTACCGATCCCGCATGGGTAACCAAACTTATGAACGACGATATCGCGTCGATTCACCCCTGCATCTGCTGCCACAACGCCTGCTTCAATATGGCGTCCTATAAAGGCGACGACGGACAACTCGTCGGCAACGACCAAACCCTTGCGGACAACGCCGGTATGGCTCGCTGCGCCCTTAACCCGCAGACGATGCAAAGCAAAAAATACAAAATCGTCAAAGCCGCTCGTCCCAAGAAAATCGCAGTTATCGGCGGCGGTATCGGCGGTATGGAAGTCGCGCGCGTTGCAACTCTGCGCGGACATAAGGTTACGATTTACGAAAAGTCGAATGTTCTCGGCGGCGTATTCATCGCTGCCGCTGCGCCTTCGTTCAAGGAAAAAGACCGCGACCTTATCAAATGGTACGAAAAGGAAATCAAAGACCTTAATATCGAAGTAAAATACAACACCGAGGTCAAACCCGAAGACATCGCGAAGCTCGGCGCGGACGAAGTCGTCGTCGCAACGGGCAGCAAGGCAAGAAAACTTCGCGTTCCCGGTGCGGAAAAAGGTATCGAAGCGTGCGAATATCTGCTTGGCACCAAAGAAGTCGGCAACAAAGTCATCGTCATCGGCGGCGGCTTGTCCGGTTGCGAAATCGCACTTGACCTTTACAACAAAGGCAAGACTCCCGTCATCGTCGAAATGAAAAACGACCTTGTCGCAATGAGAGGCGTCTGCCTTGCGAACACTTCGTATCTCCGCGACTTCTTCGCACTTAACAAAGTCGACGTACGTCTGAACACCGGACTTGTCGAGATCACCGACAAAGGCGTCAAGGTCAAAGACCTTAAAACCGGTAAGGAGTCGGAAATCGCAGGCGACAGCGTGATTATGTCTGTCGGCTACATTCCCACCCCCGTCGCAAAAGACGGCGTGAAACTTGTCGGCGACTGCAACGGCATCGGCAACCTGCGTACGGTTATCTGGCGCGCATGGGACGTCGCGATGAAACTGTAATCGAAAATCTTCCAAAAAAGGACGCTGTCGTCTGACAGCGTCCTTTCTTTTTGTTTTATTAACCTTATAAATACGAAAGCCGTTTATTCGCATTCCTTTTGCAGCGCGGCTTCGATAAATCCTTTGAACAATGGATGCACGCGGTTGGGGCGCGACTTGAATTCGGGATGGAATTGCACGCCGACGTAGAAAGGACGGTCTGTAAGTTCCACCGTCTCGACAAGGCGACCGTCGGGAGAAAGCCCCGAAAGAGTAAGCCCGTTTTTCGTCAGAATCTCGCGATAATCGTTGTTGAACTCATAGCGATGACGATGGCGTTCGGAAATTTCAAGCGTGCCGTAGCAGCGTTGCATCGTCGTATTTTCTTTTATCACGCAAGGATACGCGCCAAGCCTTAACGTGCCGCCCTTGTCGATATCGTCGCTTTGTCCGGGCATAAAGTTGATGACTTTGTTTTTGCACAGCTCGTCGAACTCGCCGGAGTGCGCGTCCCTGATTCCTGCGACGTTTCTTGCGTACTCGATAACGGCGATTTGCATACCGAGGCAGATTCCGAAGTACGGCACGTTGTTTTCGCGTGCGTATTTCGCCGCAAGGATCATGCCTTCGATGCCGCGACTTCCGAAACCGCCCGGCACGATAATCCCGTCAAGACCGCTTAAAATTTCGTCCGCGGAGTCAGGCGTTATCGTTTCGGAATCGATCCATTTTATGTCGACTTTCGCACCGAGGAAATACCCCGCGTGTCTTAACGCTTCCGCAACGGAAAGATATGCGTCGTGAAGTTGCACGTACTTTCCGACAAGACCGATAGTAACGTGCTTTTTCGCCGTTTTGATATCTTTAACCATCTGTTTCCAATCGTTAAGGTCGGGTTCTGCAACATTGTCGATATGCAACTCTCTTAAAACGACCGACGAAAAGTTGGATTTTTCAAGCATAAGCGGCGCTTCGTACAAGCACGGCAGCGTGATGTTTTCAATGACGCAATCGGGCTTTACGTTGCAGAACAAAGCAATCTTTTTGAATATGGATTCTTCCAGCGGTTCGTCCGCGCGAAGCACGATGACGTCGGGGCGGATTCCCATACCTTGCAGTTCTTTTACGGAGTGTTGCGTGGGTTTCGATTTATGCTCGTCCGAGCCTCTCAGAAACGGCACGAGAGTCACGTGAATGTACAGGCTGTTTTCGGTCCCGACTTCGATACCGACCTGACGAATCGCCTCGATGAACGGCTGCGACTCGATATCGCCGATCGTGCCGCCGATTTCAGTGATGACGACGTCGGCGTCGATTTCTTTGCCGACGTGATAAATAAACTCTTTTATTTCGTTCGTGACGTGAGGAATAATTTGTACGGTCGAGCCGAGATACTCGCCCCTTCTTTCTTTGTTGAGGACGTTCCAGAAAACCTTGCCCGTCGTGAGATTTGAATATTTATTAAGGTTTTCATCGATAAATCTTTCGTAGTGTCCAAGGTCGAGGTCGGTTTCGCAGCCGTCTTCGGTGACGTAAACTTCGCCGTGCTGATACGGGCTCATCGTGCCGGGATCGACGTTGATATACGGGTCGAGTTTCTGCGCGATGACTTTGAGTCCTCTTGCTTTCAAAAGTCTGCCGAGCGACGCTGCCGTGATGCCCTTGCCGAGCCCCGATACGACGCCCCCGGTTACAAAAATGTACTTTGTCATAAAATCATTCCTCCGCTTTTTATTTATATGTTGATAAAATATTTTCCGCAATGACGCGTTTCGTGACGCACCTGTCCATTGCCTGTTTTTCGATATAGCGGTGCGCTTCTTGTTCGGTCATTTTAAGCTGTTCGATCAAAAACCATTTCGCCTTGTTCACGACGCGGATATCTTCCATTCTTTCCTCGGCAAATGATTTCTTGATTTCAATCCGACGAAGCCGTTCCCGCGTGGCGCACATAAGTTCGACGACTTCTTCGGTAAGTTCAGGCGACGTGGGTTTCGGCAACGTCAACACCCCGTGCGGCATAAGGACGGACGACAATTCCGAAAAATTCTCCGCGCGGGTAAACAATAATACGCAAACGCCGTCCGTTTCCGAAACGTCCAGCGCAAGGCTTGTGCCGAAGTCGTCGGGAAGCGGCGTATTGATAATCACGATATCAGGTTTTTCTTTGGAAATCACCCGCCGCGCGCTTTTGGCGTCGCGATAAACGCTTATGGGGCTGAAACGATTTTTCGGGAGAAGCGGCAACATCGCGCCGTTAAACTTTTCCGACGACGATACGAGTGCAACTTTGTATACTCGTTCCGAAGAACTTTGTTTCTCGCCTTTTGTCTCCATACGTTACCCGCGGGTAAAACTTTTATTTTCGCTTAACTGCGAAAATGCTTTTTCAATAAAAAAAGCGTCCATTCGACATGGGTTTTTCCCCTTGTGAATGAACGTCTTTGCTCAACGATTTTGAATTATAGCACCCGAAATATTTATTTGTCAATAAAAATAAAAGCGGAAAATCAATAAAAAAATCACTTGACAAAAAAAAATTGCGGTCTTATAATCCTGCAATATAAAGGCAACGGCGTCTTACGGTTTTTGCAACCGTTCGACGCTCTTTTTTTGATTTTTCGGGCAACGACGTCCAACGCGGGCGTCGCTGTCTTTTTTTTTAAGGAGTATAGTATATGAATACCGTTACGAATGAATTCGCAAGCCTTGTATTCGACGACAAGGTGATGAAAGAAACTCTGTCCGACGACGTTTACGCCGCCCTCAAAAAAACCATCGACGAAGGCGAAAATCTCTCCTTCGACGTCGCAAACGCGGTCGCCGTCGCCATGAAAGACTGGGCAGTCGAAAAAGGCGCGACGCATTTCACGCACTGGTTCCAGCCGCTTACCGGCGTTACCGCCGAAAAACACGACGGATTTATCGCCCCGTCGCCCGACGGAAGAGTCATCATGGAGTTTTCGGGCAAGGAACTTATTAAAGGCGAACCCGACGCGTCGTCGTTCCCGTCCGGCGGACTTCGCGCGACTTTCGAGGCGCGCGGCTACACCGCGTGGGATCCGACGTCCTATGCGTTCATTAAGGACAAAACCCTTTGCATTCCGACGGCGTTCTGCTCCTACGGCGGCGAGGCTCTGGACAAAAAAACGCCGCTCCTTCGCTCAATGGAAGCGCTTGACAAACAGGCTCTTCGTGTTTTGAAACTTTTCGGAAACGACGCGAAATACGTCCGTACGTCCGTCGGCCCCGAGCAGGAATACTTCCTTGTCGATAAGGATTTGTATGCAAAACGCAAGGATCTGATTTTCACCGGGCGCACCCTTTTCGGCGCGAAACCCCCGAAAGGTCAGGAACTCGACGACCATTATTTCGGCGCGATCAAACCGCGCGTCAAGGAGTTTATGGCTGATCTCGATGACGAACTTTGGAAACTCGGCGTACTTGCGAAAACCGAGCATAACGAAGTCGCCCCCGCCCAGCACGAACTTGCGCCGATTTATTCCACAACCAACGTCGCAACCGACCACAACCAACTCACGATGGAGATAATGCAAAAGATTGCATTGAAACACGGTCTTGTGTGTTTGTTGCACGAAAAGCCGTTTAACGGCGTGAACGGAAGCGGTAAACACAATAACTGGTCATTATCCACCGACAAAGGAGTCAATCTTCTCACGCCCGGCGAAACGCCTTACGAGAACGCGCAGTTTTTATTGTTCCTGTCCGCAGTAATTAAAGCGGTGGACGATTATCAGGATTTGTTGCGCCTGTCCGTCGCGTCCGCCGGCAACGATCACCGCCTCGGCGCAAACGAAGCGCCGCCCGCCGTCGTATCGATTTTTCTGGGCGACGAACTCACGGCGATTCTTGACGCAATCGAAAACGATTGCCCTTATTCCGGCTCGCAAAAAACCACGATGAAAACAGGCGTGCACGCTCTGCCGAAATTCCCGCGCGACACCACCGACAGAAATCGTACGTCGCCGTTTGCGTTCACGGGGAACAAGTTTGAATTCCGTATGCCCGGCTCGCAACAAAGCATCGCCGACTGCAACGTTATGCTCAACACCGCGGTTGCGGAATCGTTAAAACAATTTGCAGACGTCCTTGAAACCGCCGACGACTTTGAAACCGCGTTGCACGAACTCGTCAAAAGTACGGTGCGCGACCATAAACGCATCATCTTCAACGGCAACGGATACGACGAAAAATGGATAAAAGAAGCCACCGAAAAGCGCGGACTTCTGAACCTTCGCACTACCCCCGACGCGCTGCCCGCCGTACTTAATAAGAAAAACGTCGACCTTCTGACGTCGCACGACGTAATGTCGCTTGCCGAGATTAAATCGCGCTACGAAATCACGCTTGAAAACTACTGCAAAACCGTCAATATCGAAGGGCTTACGATGATCGATATGGCGCGGAAAGAGATTTTGCCCGCCGTCGAAAGTTACGTCAAAGATTTGTCGGAAACACTGGTCGCGAAAACCGCCGTGCTGCCCACGGTATCCGCAAAGTACGAGCGCACTCTCATTGAAAAACTTTCGGTCATCGTTGAAGAAATCGACGCCGCGGCAAACAGCCTCGAATCGTCGCTTATTGAGTACAAGACAATCACCGACGTGACAAAATCGGCTGCTCTTATCCGCGACGTTATCCTTCAAAAAATGGCGGAACTCCGCATTGTCGCAGACGAGGCGGAGACGCTCACCGCAGAAAAATACTGGCCGTTCCCGACGTATGACAAACTTTTGTTCGGCGTATAATTCAAAACCGCAAACAGTCAATACTCACCGCATAAAAAAGCGTCCGCACGGACGCTTTTCGTTTATTCTTCCAAAGAATCAAGATATTCTTTCGCCGCCTCGTTTCCGAGTTCCGCCGATTCGCGAAACAGCCGCTTTGCCCGTTTTACGTCTTTTTTCACCTTAAAGCCCGTCGCATACAGAAACCCCAAAAAATACAAGCCGTCTTTGTCTTTGCACTTCACGGAAGATTCAAAAAGTTCCAGCGCCTTATCGACGTCCTTTTCAACGCCGTATCCGTTGAAATACATATACCCGAGCGGGAAATACGCTTCTTCGACGCCCTTATCCAATGCTTTTTGATAATATTTCATTGTGGTTTCGTAAAATATAACTGTCCGGTATAATAATTAACTACATAAAAGTTCCATTTGTTCCAATTTTCAATATCTTTGCCCAAGTCATGATATTTAGACGTTCTCAAAAATAAATCATTGCACAAATCAAGGAAGTTCATTTTTCATCCTCCACGATTTCCATTATATCGGAAATATCACATTGCAACACGCTACAAATTTTAAGCAATACCGACGTTTTAACGTCTTCGTTTCTGCCGAGCTTCGCCATAGCGGTGGTAGTAATTCCTGCCGCCTTTCGTAAATCTTCTTTCTTCATATCTTTATCAATCAGTAGTTTCCACAACTTTTTATAGCTCGCCGCCATACCAAAATCTCCTACTTTTTATTGTACAATTTTATTATACCACAAACAAAGATAAATCGCAAGATTATCTCTAAAATTTAGAGAAACATTTTTAAAGAAAAACGGCTCTACTTGCTCGTAAAGCCGCTTTTAAAAAAATTAGGCATCTATTGTAATTACTATTTGTGAAGGCAAGTCCCACTTCGTATCATCTTCTTCATTTCTATTTTCCTTGCAAGCATTTATATCTTTTACGCATTGCTCACCTACTTCCGGTGGTAAGAACTGAATAAGATTTAATATATTCGCTTTTAGACTTGCGCTTTTACCGTCATCAACACCGACTACATGACAAATATCAAAACCACGATACAACAATAAGAATTTATTATGCATTACCGCATTTCTTAGTTCTTTTAGTGCAATAGAATTATCCTTCAAATGTTTAATATTTGGAAAGCCGCACAAAGCTTTTACTTCTTTCGGAAGCCTTTGACATTGAATTAACAAAGCAGAAAAATCAATATGCTCCAACGCATCATTTAAATTATTACCATATGCTTTGAGCTGTTCACGCAAATCTTTAATCCAAAACTTTTGCCTAACATCTACTACATAGTTATCAAGAATAACCGCCCGATACAATTCTTCCAAATAAGAAATATACTTAAACAGCGTATAACGGATACGTTTATCATATCGATATGTAGACGCAACTTTTTCGTATTCTATACTTTCAGATGTACTCCAATTAAGCAATCTCTCTTTAATCAAAATGTGTTTTTCAACACCTTTTGATTTCAAAGACTTTTCAGCTCTGATTTTATCTTCATCACTGATAATAAGATTTTTATAAAATACTTCTTCTCGATTTGCCATGGTCATCTGTAAAACTCATTCAAAGTTTCAAGAAATATCGAAAAAGACTTAACACCGTCTTGTCTTCTCAAATGCATGTTTTTCAATTCAAGATAACGCCGCTTAAACTCCATCCAATCGCCATTTTCTTTTACAGCTTTGAATCGTTCTAAATAGTTAGCAGACTGCTTAACTTGATTCCAAATATATCTACCAGCATTTTTATCATTTATTAGTTTATAAAAATACCCGTCATCACCCTCGACAATGATTGCCACATCAAAAGAGAATTTCAAACGGTTATTCCTTATTATCTTCACGGTAACAACAGATGTAGAATCACTAACGTGTGTATAACCCGAAACATATTGCTTTAATACTTTGTTAAACCTTGCGACAAAAATATCTTTAATCTGCTTAGGGTTATCTAATAAACCTTTCTTATCTTTTTGCAGAATAATATTGTAATCCAAATCAAATGACTCATCGCTGTTTTGCGTAACAAGCCTTTTGTCGCCGCTACCAATAAGTCTTATATCAAAAGTAAAATAATCACTCACTTCGTCTTGCACGGCGTGGAGAATCTCCATACACCACGCTGTAAGCTCTTTCACTTCGCTTTGATTAGCAAATCTATATGCCATTGTAAAACCCCTTTAATTTCTCAACTCGTTTATTGCCTCTTTTATAGGCTTACGGTCTTTTTCTGTAGGCAATTTTGGTTTTTTTGCCGTCCCTGAATGCCAAGAATCTCTAACTTCATAACCAAGTTCTCTTAAAACTCTGGCTATAGCGCAGGGTCGTACTGTATAACCATAATGTTCTCTAATATAATCTTTAATTTCTTCATAAGTTAAAGAACATCTCATCTAACACTCCTAAATTTAAATTATTTCAAAATGTTTTAATGTTTCCTTTATTGCTTCCACCATTTTCGGTGTTGGATGAGCGCGTGGTCTTTTTAGTTCTTCTACTGCGTTGGGCGCGTCGTACATAGGCAAGCCCAAATCGCGTTTGACTTCGGCGATATACGCTGTGTGAACTTTGAAACCGTAGGTTTGCTCGATATAGTCTTGCATTTTCTTATAGGTTACTTTTTCTTTCGGCTTGCGGGCTTCGGCGCGTTCTTTGATTTTCTTCAACGAAAATTGTCCTTCGCACTCTCCGAATTCTACGTCAATGTTGATATGACTGTCGGCAATTTTTTTGGAAAGCACGACGAGCGTCTCGACGTGTTTCGAGGCGGGGAACATATCGTACGGAATGACGGAAGAAATTTCGTAGCCCGCCTTTTTCAAAATTTTCAGGTCTTCGACAAGCGTTTTCAGGGAACACGACAGATAAACGATTTTTTGCGGTTTTGCCGCGGCAAGCGACCTTGCGACGTCTTGAAGTCCGGCGCGCGGCGGATCGACGAAAACCGAACAATCCGTTAAGTTCAGGCTTTTTATAATCTTGTTCGCGTCGCCAAGGCGCACCGTTATCTTGTCCGAAACTCCGTTTTTTGCGGCGATGGTTTTTGCGTTTTCAACCGCCGATTTTACAATCTCGACGCTGTCGACTGCAAAGCCGTTTTTCGCAAAAAGCGCGCTTGTTATGCCTATGCCCGAAAACAAATCGACAACTCGGTTTCCTCCTCCCGATTTAATCTCGGACAGCACTTTTTCATATATCGTTTTCGCAATTTCGTCGTTGACCTGGTAAAACGAATTCGGGCTTAATTCAAACTTTATGCCCAACATTTCGCCTGATAAAGTGCGCTTACCCGCAATATGTATAAATTCGTCGGTAAAGACCGCGTTCGTTTTTTCGTTGTTGACGTTGACATAAACCGCCGTCTCGCCAAAACTCTTTTCAAGCGATTTCAAGAGCCACGAAAAGTCGTAGTCGACGCGTTTTGTCATAACCAGTGTAAGCATAATCGCGCCGCCGATTTTCCTTGCGACGGCAAATCTTAAAACCCCCGCCCGCGTTCTCGGATTGTAAATCGACACGGATTCTTTTTTGATGAAATCAATGAGAATTCGCCTTAGCGTTTCATACCACTCGCCGTGCAGCAGGCACTTTTCGACGTCAACGACTTCGTGCGTGTCGGCATTGAAAAATCCCGCGGTAATCTGCCCTTTTGAGTTTCCGAAAACGATGTGCGTTTTGTTGCGCGAGCCGTCTTCCGAAAAGCCGACCGCGTCCGACACGGCAGAAAACCCAAGCGCCGCAAACTTTCGTCTGATAAGCGCGGTTTTTATTTCCAGCTGGTTTCTGTGCGACGTGTGCAGAAGGTTGCAACCGCCGCATTTATCGTAATATTTGCAACGCGGTTCAACCCTTTTCCCGCTTTTTTCAAGGATTTCTTTTACGTCGCAAATTACGGCGTTTCCGCTTTTTCTTTTCACCTCGCACAAGACTTCTTCGTCGGGAAGAGTTTTCGCGACGACGTATTTTTTCCCGCCGCGAAACGCAACGCCGCATAGGTCGTCGTCAAGTTTTTCGATTTTGATTTTCACGATTTCGGCGGTTTTCATTTTAATCCCCTTTGGATTTCAGCGCGTTGAAGTCGATTTTTCCCATTTTTGTCAGCGGCAGCGTTTCGACGAATTTCACGTTTTTTACGCGCGCGTACTTAATAAGACTCGGGTTTACGACGTCGAAAATTTCCTTTTCAACGGCAAACCGCTTTTCGTTTTCCGCGACGACGTATGCCGAAAACTCGATTTTTCCGTTCCTTTCAAAGTCGACGACGGCGCAATCTTTCACCCCGCACAACTTCCTTATTTTTTCTTCGGTTTCAAACGGGAAAACGTTGATGGCATTGATTTTCACCGTGCGTTTTTTGCGCCCCGACACGAACAAATACCCGTCGTCGTCAACGTATCCAAGGTCACCCGTTTTGACGAAAGGCTTCCCGTCAAGGATTATTTTGCAGTCGCCATCGTTTACGTAGCCCGAAAATTCGGCGGCGGTACTCACAAGAATTTCGCCGATTTCGCCGTTATTCAACATCTGTCCGTCGTCGCCGATTATTTTTATCGCTGTGTTTTCAAAAGGTTTCCCGACGCTGCCGTCCTTATAGCAGGCGTAACTGTTCGCCGCGCACGCGCCGCACACTTCGGACAGCCCGTATCCGCGCATAAGCCGTGCCGTGCCGCCCGCGTTTCTGACTTTTTCGTCAAAAGTTTTCAGCGTGTTTTCAGGCAGAACGTCGCCGCCGCACCATACCTGTTTCAGTTTTTTAAGTCGGTGTCCCGAAAAATTCTTTTCGGCAATAATTTTTTTGAACATCACGGGAACGCCGGCAACGAACGTAACGTTGAAGCGTTTAATATATTCGTTTGCACGACGCGCGTTAAATCGCGAGGCAAGACACAGATTATATCCGTCGGTCAGCGCGTAATGCACCGAAATCCCCAGCCCGAAAGCGTGGAAAACGGGGAGCATCACAAGGCTGTATTCGCCTTTCGTTTCGTGATCTTTCAAAAACAACAGATTATCGACAAGCGCATTAAGCGCGCGGTTGGAAATTTTCAGGATTTTGGGAGTGCCGTCCGTGCCACCACTGTGCATGGTAACGACGATATCTTCCGCCCCGCCGCACTGCGAAAAATCGCCATTCTTCCCGCTTTTCAGAAACGCGCGGTAGCTTGTATTTTTTGCGTTGCCCCTGCACTTATAAAGCCCGTAAATCTTATAAAACGGCGAAAGCGCGCCCATGTAATCGGCAACCGAACACTCGATAAGAATCCCGTTGAAATCTTTGAAAACGTCGCGCGACGAAAGCGTTGCGTCGTAATACATCAGCCCCTTTGCGCCGACGGCTTTCATGTTTTCTTTCAGCGCGGCAAACGGCATAAGCGGATGCACGATATTTGCGGTAACACCGATTTTGCTGCACGCGTAAAACGCGACGATTGCCTGCAACGACGTCGGCAAATAAACGCTCAAAACGTCGCCCTTTTTAAATTCGCGTTTTTTAAGCGCGGCTGCGAATAAATCCACGTCCCTTAAAAACGCGCGCATCGGATTTTTCTTTCCGTAAAACACAATCGTGCCGTTTTCATTGACGCCGTTTATTAACTTGTCGTAACAGGTGTTTTCTTTCATTTTGCGGTTTAAGTAATTATTTTTGCAGATTAAACTCTGATTTTGTCAGATTATTTATTAAATCTTTTGATTGCTTCGCGATAAAAACGCACTGCGTCGGCAACGGAATCAACCGAAATATTTTCGTCCTTATTGTGGAAACTCGAAAACTGCTGATTGTTCATATAAATCGGCGCAAACCTTATTACGCTTTGCGATTTTCCGATGAAATGTCGCGCGTCGGTGCCGCCGAGAACGCAGAACGGCGCAACCGTAACGCCCGGGAAAACGCACTCCGCAACCCCTTTCACAAACTTAAATCCGTCGCTGTCAAGCGGCTCAGGAGCGGGGGTTTCGCGCTTTGACACGACTTTCGTTTCCGCCCCGAATTCTTTTGCAAACGCGGTGAATTCGTCCACAAGGTCGTCGATTTTGTTGTAATAGTTTCCCGAAATCCTTGCAACAATCCTTATCGCGTTTGACGGTAAATCAAGGTTTTCCTTGTCGGACGGCGTTACAAACGCCACCGTCGCGCCGAGAAGCGACGCCGCCGATTTGTTCACTTTCGGCAACAGTTTGATAAGCAGCGGTTTGAAAAGAAAAAGATTTGAAAACACGAATTTCATCGCGCCGTTCATTTTTGGTTTCATCGCGTTGAACATTGCCGTGTTCACAGGGCCGAAATCACGCCGCCCGAAAACTTTCTTTTGCGTTTTTTCGATGAATTCCGCCATATTCGCGGCAGCGTTTTTGCCGTCTTTGTTCGTAAATTCGACAACGACGCGCGCGCTGCTTCTTTCAATCATACCGATCATCGCGCACTTCCCCGAAACGCCGGGCACGGGCGGATCGACAATGCCGCCGCCTTCGTCGATGACGAGTTTGGGTTTTACGCCGTTGTCGGCAAGATACTTCACCATGTTCGGAACGTCTGTGCCCGCAATCTCTTCTCGCGAAGACGAAATAATATATAAATCGTTTGAAAACGCGAACCCTTCGCTCAAAAGGCTTTCGACGCTTTCGAAAATCGCGGCAAGGCTGCCTTTCGTATCGACCGCGCCGCGTCCGTAGACGACGCCGTTTTCGACTTTGCCCGACCATGCGTCAAACGACCATTTTCCGTTTTCCTGAACGACGTCGTAATGCGACATCAGAACAAGCGGTTCGTCGTGCGACTTTCCGTCGATTTTAATCATAATTCCGCCGTTAAAGTCCTTATATTCGCCCTTTTCGAAGACAAGCGGAAAACGCCCTTTAATAAAGGACAGAAATTTATCGAACTCGGTTTTGTCGAAAAACCTTTCGTCCGATATGGTTTTGCATTTGATAAACTCGCTTAAAGTTTCGGCGTACCTGTTTTTTTCGGGTACGAAATTTTCATCTGTATATTCACTCATTATGGTCAAATTATTACGCGACGTAGACGCACAAAAGCGCAAGCGCCACAATGTCGATAACCGCAAGACACGGCATAAAAACTTTGAAGTACCAACGTCTGGTCTTATGTCTGAAAACGTACATGCCGGCAGTCGAGCCGACGCCGCCGAAAAGCACGGCGATCAGAAACAGCACCCATTCGGGCGTGCGCCGTTTCCGCCGTTTTGCCTTTGTTTTGTCCACGTACATCGATAAAAATCCGACAATGCTCATCACTGCGAAAACGACGACGTAAACGATTTGCAAATCGGTCATATATAATTAAATCTCCTTATAAATCACTTCTTCTTCGGTTTCTTCGGGCGTTTCGGTTGCGGGCGCGACGGTATTTTCGTTTTCCGCCGCTTTTTGTTTTTTATCCCACACGAGCGCGGGGATTGCAAAGGTGTTCAAAATCAGCGCGACGCTAAGAAGGATAATGCCGAACGTCAGACTGTCCTTATCCGCAATGCTCCATATAATGCCCGCGACGATTGCGACGGAATAATAGGCGACCATAAACACGTCGATAATCCTTACTGCCGCAAATCTTTTTTTCCTTGCCTGTGCGAACCTGAAAAAGAACGGTATGGCAAGCGCGAGAATTTCCACGCATATCACGAACGCAAGCACCCCGAGAACGTAGCCGATTCCGTTGCCAAGCCCGTTGATCACGCCGCCCGACGAAATATCCGACAGCGACGGAGCCATGAAAACTATGCCCGCAATCAGCAGCCCTGCCAGAACGACAGAAAGAAGCGACAACAGAATAATCCCGTATATTTTCAAAAACTTTTCCATATTATCTCCCTATGCTTTCGTTGTCCGTTGCCCAGAAGTTTTCGCTTGCGGTAACGAGAGCGGTATATTTTTTCGCGACGACTGCATAAGCCACCATCACGGCAAAGGTCAACGACAGTGTGATAAGCACGCCGTAAAAGGTTTTCGGGAAAATCACGGTCATCACGACGATGAACGCGGTCGCAATGCCGAAAGCCACCGCCCCGTACGCGATAAAATCGACGCGGCATTTACCCTTGCTGTAAATCTGCGCGTAAAACGCGGCGTATGCGATAAGGTACAAAAGCAGCAGACACCCGACGATAATCGCAAACACGAAAATCACCATTCCCACGTACGACGTTGTAAGGAACACCGCTTCCGAAATCGTGTCGGCAATGTCGCCGCTGGCGTTTTCGACGCCGTCCGCCGCCTTTATGTTGCCGGCGAAAACGAATACGGTGATTGCAAGCGCAAGAATCAGCACAAGCACGATCGCGCCAAGCACACAACAAGCAATTTTGTATTTTTTAATCATATTTCCGTCCTTTCGACGCACTTGTCGAAGAAGTTTGCGACGTCGTTCATGACTTCGTCGCGGTTAAGTTCGTTCAGAACTTCGTGGCGCGCGTCCTTGTAAAGGTGGAATTCCAGGTGTTTCACGCCGAGTTTTTCATATCTGTTTTTAAGGTCGACAATCGACTTCCCGTAGCCGCCGATCGGATCCATACTTCCGCTGAACAAGCCTATCGGTGTATCGACGTTGACTTTTTTGAAGTTTTCGGGCTTTCCCGCCGTTCTGAGACCTTTCAGCATGTAGTAGCAGAAGGAAACGCTCATCGGCACGGAAGTGTACGGATCGTCGCGCGACACCTGTCGCATTGCGGGATCGCGCGTGAGCCAAAGTTTATCGCCCTTATCTTCGGGTCCTCTGTATTTCATTTTGTCGCGGAGATTGCCGAAGAAATCCAAAATTTTCATTCTCGTCTTTTTGTTGAACAGCATTATGAACTTCGCCGCGCCCATTCCGAGCCCCGTGACAAAGTCCGGCATTGTGCCGGAACCCGAAAGCGCGACGCCCGAAACGTCGGTGCCCTGTTCCAGAAACGACTGCCCCAAAAAACTGCCGTAACTGTGCCCGAAAAACAATACGGGCAACTTGTATCTGTCTTCAAGGTATTTCAGGAAGAAAACCTCGTCCTTGACGGTGTCCGAAAACATATCGCCGTCGTGATGACCGCGGTCGGCGTCGGTTTCCGAAAAGCCGTGTCCCCTGTGGTCGTCGCCGAAAACGATGTATCCGCGCGAGTTAAGATACTCCGCAAAGTGAATATAACGCCCCATATGCTCGCCCATTCCGTGAACGACCATAACGACGCCTTTCGGGTTTTCGACTTTGTCGAAAAGATAACAATAAAGTTCGGTGCCGTCAAAACTTTTGAGTTTGAAATTCTCCATTTTCCCGTGTCCGCAAAACGCTGCCGTCCGCCCGGCGTCGCGAATCTCCTTAAAACTTTTTATTTATTGTACCACATATTAAAAGGTTTGAAAAGGCTAAACCGAAAATATTTGAATAAACGAGTTTATTCACCGAAAAAAATTGCGAAATCGCAAAACTTACGCTATACTGAAATTGCATAACGCCGTCGTCGGACGTACAACGGCGCCGCAGGTGAAAAATGAAAGACAAAATTATCGTGATAACCGGCGCAACGCGCGGGCTCGGGCTCAGACTCAAAGAAGACCTTTCAAAGGACAACGTCGTCGTTACTTTGTCAAGAAGCGAGGTCGAAAACGGCAAGACGGCGTTCAGGGCGGACGTGTCCGACTTCGACGACGTCAAAAGAGTTTTTGACGAAATCGGGAAAATTTACGGCAAAATCGACGTCCTTATCAATAACGCCGGATACGGGCTTTCGGGCGCGACCGAAATAATGAAGAAGGAAGAAATCGAAAGGATCACGAACGTCAATTTTCTGGGCGCGATCTGGTGCACGAAGTGCGCCCTGCCTTATATGACAAAAGGCGCGAAAATCGCCATGATAAGCAGCGCAAGCGGCCTGACGCCGATGCCTTTCAGAACAATGTATAACAGCACAAAAGCCGCTTTAACCATGTTTTCTTACAGTATGAAGTTGGAACTCTGCAATTTGGGCATTGATTGCACCGCATTTATTCTTGGACCCGTCAATACCGGATTTTCAAACAATCGCACCGTCGTTACGGCAGAAGACAGCAGGTATTTCAAAGACGTAAAAGAAGTCGACGACTTTGTAAAAAATCATGACAATTCCAAAAAAACAAGCGTCAAAAAAGTATCGGCTTATATAATAAAAAAACTTGGAAAATCTCACCTTCGATATCATTATATCGTCGGATTCGGCTTCCGCCTTGCCTACGTATTTTACAAATTTTTCCCGTTCACAACTTTCCGCCTTACCAACTTTTTCATGAGAAAACGCGAAAAATAAAACACCACCCGTCAACCGACGGGTTATTTTTTGCCAAAAACCAAGCGTATTTAGAGTTCGTTTCTCATAATGACATAAAAAAATTCTCACCGTAAAAGGCGAGAATTTGTTTAATTATTTCTCATAAAACGTCAGAATTTTGATGAGATTGTGATTTTCTCGGCGGGTTTTGAAAATTCCAGTGTACTTTGGCGTACACGAATTTTCAAGTTCCGCCGAAAAAGCAGAATATCGCAAAATTATGACGTTTTACTTGCTGACAAGACGACCGATATCGTAAAGCTTCGTATCAAACTTCTTCTTCATTTTGAGCGCTTCAACAACGTCGACGTCGATAACTTCGTTGCCTTTCACGCCGAGAACCCTTGCGTTTTTGTCTTCAAGAGCAAGGTCGACGGCGCGGACTGCAAGACGGGAAGCAAGCACACGGTCAGCCATTGTGGGCGTACCGCCGCGTTGCAGGTAACTCAGAACAACCTGATTGGTCGTGCGACCGGTTGCTTCGGCGACTTTTTTGATAAGTTCGTCCTTGACTTCCTTTTTGCCTTCCGCAAGGACGATGATTGTCGATGATTTGTCGTGTTTATCGATGCCTTCTTTGGCGCTTCTTGCGATTTCGTCGATGTCAACGGGTGCTTCGGGAACGATGACGTATTCCGCGCCGCCCGCGATTGCAGAATAAAGAGCGATGTCGCCGCAGTTTCTGCCCATGACTTCAAGCACCATGATACGGCCGTGCGAAGCCGCCGTGTCGCGAAGTTTCATAATCGCGTCGATGACGGTGTTGCAAGCGGTGTCGAAGCCGATCGTGTAGTCTGTGTAAGCAAGGTCGTTGTCGATCGTGCCGGGGATACCGATGCAGTGTACGTCGGTGTAACGTTCGATATCGCACATACCGCGGAACGAGCCGTCGCCGCCGATGACGATAAGGTTGTTTATTCCCCTGTCGGTAAGGTTTTTGATGCCTTTTTTAAGGACTTCGGGGTCTTTGAATTCATCCGAGCGACCGGTGCGAAGCATTGTGCCGCCCTTCTGAATGATGTTCGAAACGCTTTTATAGTCAAGCTCGTAAATATCGTTTTCGATAAGACCGATATAGCCGTGTCTTACGCCATAGACTTTCACGCCTTTGCCAAGCGCATAACGAACAGCCGCTCTGATTGCGGCGTTCATGCCCATGCTGTCGCCGCCACTCGTAAGAATGGCGATTTTGTCGATGTTTTTTGCCATTGTTATTTCTCCGTAAAAATGTTATTTCTTATTGCTTCGGACAGCGCCGTGTTTCGTCAGTATTTCGGCGTCGCCTCTTATTTTGATTGCAGACGTTTTTGTCGTAAACTGCGCCACGAGAACTTCGCCCGCGTCAAGCATTTCGGTGTGGTGCGAGCGCGTTTCGCCGCCCCTTGTGAGCCCGATGACCTGAACGCCTTCGGACAATGCTTTCACGACGATGTAATCTTCTGTCGCGACGTCTTCGTATTCCTTATAATCCGTCATAATAAATGTTCTCCAAACATACTACACTATGGTAAAATATACAATATGTTTTGTCAACCGCTTTTCCCAAAGCTTTGCCAAAACCTTACATTCGTCAATTTTTGTTTATTCGGTAACTTCGACGTTCGAGCGCCCCAAAACGGTTTTAAGGTCGGCAAGCAATGCGTCGCCGATTTCCGCCTTTTCGGGCGTTTCGGCGGTGCCCCAGTCGAACACGAAGAAAACCCTGCTGCGCCCTTTGTTGGACGATATGATGTTTCTTGCCTCTTTGACAAGCGACATTATCTCGTTTTTCGCGCCGTGTACGGTGAGCCTCAAAGTTTTCCCTTCGTAAGTCGCGACGGGTTTGACCTCGACGACTTCCTGTTTTTCAAGCGGATGCACCGCAAACACGTTGATTTTCGGCATTTCGTCGTCGCGCACGACAAGCGTGCCTTCCATTACGACGATTGCGTTTTCTTTCAGCATATCGCGGTATTGTTCAAACGAGCGGCTGTACAAAACGTATTGAATTTGTCCGTACAAGTCTTCCACGACGCCGACGCCCATGCTGTCGCCACGCTTTGTAAACTTCCTTTCGACGCTGTTTATAATGCCGCCGAGCTTTATGCGTTTCCCGTCAAAGCTTTTGTCGTACGCCGCTTTCTGGTATCCCTGATCGTCGTCATCGTCGCTTGCTTCGTCCGTTTCGACGACAAGCATCGACGTATTGAAACCGAACTTTGAAAGTTCCTGCCTGTACGAGTTTAAGGGGTGTCCCGTGACGTACATTCCAAGGACTTCCTTTTCCAGCATAAGTTTGTTGATTTCGGTATATTCGGGGATATCGGGATACTTGAATTTCACAAAGTCGTCGTCGATAAGCGCGTCGAACAAAGACATTTGTCCGCCTTCCGAATTTTTCTTGTCGCGGGCGATGGTATCCATAATCTGTTCGTAACTTGCCATAAGCGTCGCGCGGGTTTTCCCAAAGCAATCGAACACACCGCCTTTGATCATACTTTCGATCATGCGCTTGTTGATGTTTACGCCGCTTACGCGGTTTAACAGGTCTTCAAGGTCGGTAAAGTCCCCGTTTGCGTTTCTTTCGGCAATAATCGCGTCAACCGCCGCCTCGCCCACGTTCTTGATTGCCATAAGCCCGAAGCGCAGATTTTCACCCTCGATACTGAACTTTGTTTTGGACTTATTGATGTCGGGTTGAAGGACTTTTATGTTGATTGTGTTAAGGTAATTTACGTAGTTTTTCACCTCGTCCGCGTTCGTGATACGGTTGTTCAGAACGGCGGCAAGGAAGCACAGCGGATAATATCTTTTCAGCCACGCCGTCTGATAAGTAATGACCGAATACGCCGTTGCGTGCGACTTGTTGAATGCGTACGCGGCAAACTTCGTGATTTGTTCAAAAAGTTCCGACGCGATCTCTTTCGGCATACCGCGCGACACCGCGCCTTCGATAATAACGTTGCCTTCTTCGTCCTTTTTGCCGTTGATGAAAATGTCTTTGTTCGCCGCCATTTTCGCGGCGTCCTTTTTGCCCATTGCGCGGCGAAGTTCGTCGGCTTTTCCGAACGAGTAGCCCGCGACTTCCCTTGCGATGTTCATGACCTGCTCCTGATACACGATACAGCCGTACGTAACTTTCAGGGAATTTTCAAGCATCGGGTGCAGATAATGAATGTGTTCGGGATGGAATTTGCAATCTATATAGTTCGGGATAAACTGCATCGGACCCGGTCGATAAAGCGCAACGCCTGCGATAATTTCTTCCAGACAGTTGGGTTGAAGTTGCATCATGAACTTTTTCATACCTTCCTGTTCAAGCTGGAAAACCGCTTTCGTTTCGCCGTCGGAGATGAGTTTATAAACGTTCGGATCGTCAAAAGACAGCTTGCCGAGATCCGGCCGTTCCCCCGTGGTTTCTTCCACAAAGTCAAGCGCGGCTTCGATATCGGTAAGGGTGTTGAGCCCCAGAAAGTCCATTTTCAGAAGCCCCATCGCCTCGACCTGCTTTTTGTCGAACTGAGTCGTGATATATTCGCCGCTCCTTTGCAAAGGTACGAAATCCCACACGGGACGCGGACAAATCAGAACGCCCGCCGCGTGCATACCCGTTTGTCTGGGCATATTTTCAAGGCGCAACGACATATCTATTATCGTTTTTGCGGTTACGTCTTCTTCGTAATATTTGATGAAATCGGGCGAAAGCATTTTCGCCTTTTCTTCGTCGTCCTTGTAAGGCCCGCGACCGAGAGCCTGCGACAGCGAAATATGTACGACGTCGTTAATCGCCTTTGCCCATTTGTCGGCGTCGGCGTAAGGAATGCTGTAAACGCGCGCGACGTCCTTAATAACCGCGCGTGCGGACAACGTGCCGTAAGTTATAATCTGCGCGACGTGGTCTTTGCCGTACTTTTCCTGAACGTACTGGATCGTGCGCTCCCTGTTGACCGTACAGAAGTCGATATCGAAGTCGGGCATCGACACCCTTTCCGGGTTTAAGAACCTTTCAAAGAACAGGTCGTATTTCAAGGGATCGACGTTTGTGATGCCGATTGCGTACGCGACGATACTTCCGACGCCGCTTCCGCGCCCGGGGCCGACGGGAATACCGTGAGTTTTGCTGTAATTCACAAAATCCCAGACGATAAGGTAATATCCCGCAAAGCCCATCTTGATGATGACGCCAAGTTCGTATTCCAGCCTTTCCCTGACCTCGTCCGTGACGACTTTATATCGTTTCGCAATGCCTTCTTCCGCAAGGTCGCGAAGATATGCCGCTTCCCTTTGGTTGTTTTCCTTGGGAAGATAATCGTATTTTGCGGGGGTTGCAAACTCAGGGATTTCGTAATGCCCGGCAGGCGCCGCCGTTGCCGGAACGAATTCGATTTTATTCGCGATTTCGACGGTGTTGTCAAGCGCTTCCTCGATCCACGAAAACTTGTCGTGCATTTCGTCGTACGATTTAAGGTAAAATTCCTCGGGTTCAAGCCTTATGCGGTCGGAGTCGGTCAGCTGCTTTTTCATACTGATGCACATCAGCACGTCCTGCATATCGGCGTCGTTCTTTTCAATGTAGTGAACGTCGTTTGTCGCGACGACTTTCACGCCGATTTCCCTTGCGAGCCTGACGAGTTCGGGCAACGCTTTCTTTTCTTCCGCAATGCCGTGATCTTGAAGTTCGATATAATAATCGTCGCCGAAGATTTCTTTGAATTCCAGCGCCGACCTTTTCGCGCCTTCGTAATTGTCCTCGATAATCAGACGGGGCACTTCGCCCTGCACGCAGGCGGACAAACAAATTATTCCTTCGGAATACTGCCTTAAAACGTTCATGTCGATACGCGGACGATAATAAAAACCGTCCTTGAACGATATCGACGAAAGTTTCATAAGATTGTCGTATCCCGTTTTGTTTTTCGCAATCAGAATAAGGTGATGGCGTTTTTCGGTCGGATCGCAGTTTTTAATATCCCTGACCGTGTAAAACTCGCTGCCGATAATGGGCTTTATGCCCGCTTTTTTCATCGCCTCGATGAAAGAATAAACGCCGTACATATTGCCGTGATCGGTAATCGCGCAGGCGGTCATTCCTTTTGCTTTCAACGCTTCGGCAAGGGGGGATTTTTTTCCTTCGCCCGAGATTCTCGCCGCGCCGTCAAGCAGGCTGTATTCGGTATGCAAATGAAGATGGACGAATTCTTTACTCATTTTCGTTCTCCGCGTCGTTTGCGGCAGAAAGTTCTTCCGCAATCGAGATTATTTTTCTGAATCTGTGGTTGATGCAACTTTTGCTCACGCCGAGTTTTTCGGCAAAGAAATCAAGCGTTGCCTCGGGGTATTCTTTTCGCAGCGCGATAAGAGATCGTAACTCTTCGCTGAGCCTTTTCACGCCGAAATTCTTTTCGATATTTTCAATCGCAAGAAGCTGTTTCGTGCTGGCGATTGCCGTCTTGTCCATATTCGCGACGGAGCAGTTGCTCTTTCTGTTGACGTTGTTGTTGACAAGCCTTTCAATCATTACGTCCTGCATATAAAGCACCGTTTCGGACGCGCCGAGCAGCGCAAAGAAGTTTGAAATGACTTCGCTTTCCTTGACGTACACGATAAACTTATTGCCTCGTTCCACCGTTTTTGCGACAATATCGAAACTTAACAGCAGTTTTTTGACTGATAAAGCATACGTTTCGTCCGAAAGCGCAAATTCAAGATAATACCCGCTTCCCGACGACTCGATATCAGCGTCTTCGCCGATAAGTTTTTCGGGCACGTTTGCAGAGCCCGTCGCCACGAACAACGATTTCAGATACGTCTTTGCACAGCACTCGTTCATCACGACCTTGTTGTCGATACCTTCGACAAAGTCATAGCCGTCTTTCGTTTTTCTGATAATGCCGGCGTCGTACAACATATCGTGCGTGATTGCGGGCGGCACTTTCATAACGTACAGTTTGCCCTTTTGAAGCCCCGTGTTCACGTTCGTAACGTCAACGTCGATTTCCGCGTTGTACGTCGTTTTGACGGCGATTGCCGTCGATTTTATATATTCGTAGTCCTGCGACTCGAAAACAAGCTCGGTTTTGTTTTTCAGTATTCTTAAACTGCCGATTGCTTTTATCGCGGCGGATAGCCATGCCGTCGCGCAACATTTGTTTTCAAATTCCGTCGTCAGTAATTCGTTTTTTGCGTATCTGTTAAAGTTCAGTTTTTCCATGTTTTTTCTTCCAGTCGGCAAGCCTTGTGAACTCGGGTTTTTTGTCAAGGTTTACGACGCGGGTATTTGGCACGTCGTATTTTTTTATTATTTCTTCCGCCCTGTTAAAATTGCCGATTGCGCTTAACTTGTGGGCGTCGCTGTTCACGATAAAGTTGCAGTCGGTATCAAGCATTTCGGGCAACAGCCTTTCGACAAGCGGCAGATGTTTCATATTGATTTCGATAAAAGTGCCGCACCTTGCCGCGGTTTTGCACACTTCCTTTACGTCGACGATCGCGTGGTTGCCGACGTGCGACAAAATATCGACGGGATTGTTTTCGATTGCCGCGATAAACGCGTCGGTCGCCGCCGCTTTTTTCTTTGCGGTCGTGCCGAAAACGTCGGTGATGAACCCGTTGAAAAGGACGTATGAAAAATAGTCTTTGACCGACGTGCTTCTGATGAACCGATGAAACCCCGCGACAAGAATATCCATATTCATAAGGTGCTTGTCCGTCACGTCAAGATTGCCCTTCGTGTCGACGATATCCGCCTCCACGCCAAGCAACAAATTGACGTTTTCAAGGTTTTCCCTTACCCTTTTCACGTCGATTATTTCTTTTTCAAACTTCTTTTCCGTCAGCGACAGCGTTATGTTTGCAAACCCGTGGTCGGTGATTGCAAGTTCTTTCAGCCCGATTTTCCCGGCGTAAAGCGCGGCGTCGGATATTTTCGCCCGTCCGTCGCTGTAAACCGAATGTGTGTGATAGTCGCCGTAAAATTTCATATGTTTCCTATTATTTCGATTTCTCTTTCAAGACTTATGCCAAACGCGCATCTTACCTTGTCCGAAATCGCGTCCGACAGTATTTTGTAGTCGCGGCTTGTCGCTCCGCCCGAGTTTATTATAAACCCGGCGTGTTTTTCGGACACCTTCGCGCCGCCTTCCGAAAACCCTTTAAGATTCAGTGCGTCGATATAATACGCCGCGCTCACAAGGTCGTGTTTTTTGAACGTGCTTCCAAGCGACGGACTGTCGGGTTGCGCCGCCCGCCGTATTGTTTCACAATCTTTCGCGCGCGCCGCGATAAGGTTTTTGTCTTTCCTTTTCAACCTTAGTGTTGCCGACAGAACGACGTAGCCTTTCTTTTTCACTACGCTGTCCCGATACGAAAACCACAGGTCGGGTTTTTGGATTTTTTGTACGATTCCGCCGTGTAAAACGGTTATTTCGGTGACATAATCCCCGATTTCCGCGCCGAACGCCCCTGCGTTCATCGTTAACGCGCCACCGAGCGTCCCCGGGATTCCCGAAAGTTCTTCAAGTCCCGAAAGCCCTTTGTCTAACGCCGCGAGATACAGACTTTTCATCGTTTCGCCGCAACGCCCGACAATTTCTGCGCCTCGGACTTCGACGCCCTTCACGCGTTTTAGACACATCACGTTTCCGACGCCGTCGTCGGATATCAGCGTGTTCGTGCCGTTGCCGAGAATAAAAAACTTCTCGTTCTTTTCAGTCAGATATTCAACCGCCCTTACGACTTCGTTTTCGTTTTCGGGCAGATACAGTTTTTTGATTTTTCCGCCGCTTAAAAATGACGAATATTTCTTCCCGTCGGCGTTTTCGATAACCTTGATCCCGTCCATTTTACCATTTTATGAAAACGGACGAAAAAGGTTAATCCCTGTTCATTCTTTCGATAAGTTCTTCGTTGGCGTCGTAGCCCATTTGTTTCAAGCGGAAATTTTTTGCCGCGACTTCGACGATAATCGCAAGGTTTCTGCCCATAATGACAGGGACGATAAGTTTCGGAATTTCGACGCCCAGCACGTTGAAAGTACGCATCGGCGCGTCGCTTCTTTCGTAATCATGCGATTTTTCGTATTCGACAAGTTCGATAACAAGGTCGACGTTGGTTTTTCTTAAAATGCCCGCAACGCCGTACATATTCCTGACGTTGATAAATCCGACGCCGCGAAGTTCGATAAAGTCCTGAATCTTGTCGGGCGAGGAGCCTTGTATCGTGTCCTTTATGACTTTCAGTTCGACAGCGTCGTCCGCGACGAGCATATGTCCCCTGTGAATGAGTTCGAGCGCGGTTTCGCTTTTACCGACGCCGCTGATGCCCGTAAGCAGCACCCCGATGCCGTCGATGTCCAGGAGAGTTCCGTGTATTCTGGTTTTCGGCGCAAGAAAATCGTTCAGGAAATTTATGATATCGTTGACGACTTCCGACGTTATCGCGTTCGATTGCAAAACCGGCGTGTCGTACTCTTTCGCAAGTTCAAGCATATCCTTGCATGGTTCGAGCCCCCTTGAAATTATGATGCACGGGACTTCCGTTTTGAACAGTTTTTTCAGCGCTGCACGGCGGTTTTCGTCGGTCATCTGATAAAGATAGTACATTTCGGCGTTGCCGAGCACCTGCACGCGGCTTCTTGCGAAATAGTCGTCAAAGCCCGAAAGAATAAGCCCCGGACGGTTGACGCTCACCGTTTGCAACGTGATTTGCCGCGCGGTATTCATATAAATTATTTTCAGTTTAAGAAGGTTTGCGAAATCGCGAAGAGCGATAATTTCGCCGCTTGTTTCTTCGATTCCGGTATTGACTTTGATTTTCATAATTATCTCCTAAAAGCAAAACTTCCTTATGGTTTTCGCGACGCCGTCGTCCTCGCAGTTTTCCGCGATATAATCAGCCGCGTTTTTCAGTGTGTCAACGGCGTTTCCGACCGCAACGCCCATCCCCGCGACTTCGATCATTTGCAAATCGTTAAGGTTGTCGCCGAAAGTCATCGTGTCTGAAAGGCTTATGCCGTATTTGTTTGCAAGAAACCCGACCGCTTTCCCTTTGGACGCGTGCGCGTCGACTGCTTCGACATTGTACGGCTTACTGCTGTTGATTAAAAGCCTGTCGCCGAATTCCTTGATCGCGGCGTTTCTGACCTGCTCCGTTATCGACGAATCCATGCTGCAATACACCTTGTTCACGGGCGCGTCCGTCGTTTTGAAAAAATCTTTGAAATCCCCGACGACGTTAAGCGGCACCCCGCAAAACCGCGCGTAATCCACGCTGTATGGATTTTCCTTTTCGACGCAAAGATTGTCCCCGACGTACACTTGCGGAAACACGTTTTGTTTTTTCATAAATTCCACGTAATCGACGGCAAGGTCTTTGTCGATATCGTTGACGAGCAGGGTTTCTTCGGTGTCGATATTTTTGATTAAAGAGCCCTGATAACTGATGATTTCGCCGTGCAAACCGAATTCCCGCGCGATTTTGACGATACTTCTGAACATTCTTCCCGTGCAAATCGCGAACCTGCCGCCGCGGGCGATATATTCGCGTATCGTGTCTTTCGTGAAATCGCTTATCACGCCGCTTTTCGGAAGCAACGTGTCGTCGTAGTCGCAAGCGATAAACTTATATTTCATAAGCGTTACCTCAAATTAAGTAAATACTATTATATATTATCCTTACGATTTCAACAACGATTTTAAGGCTTAAAAATTATTTTTGATTTTTGCCGTCGAAGAATGCGCGGATTTTTTCCGCGTCGGCTCTCGAAATACCCTTGACGGACGCAAGCGTATCGACGGAAGCGGCTTTGATTCTGTCAATGGTCTTGAAATGATTGTATAAACTATCCGTTTTTTTGTCGCCGATACCTTCGATGTCTTTCAGGCTCGACACCTTTAAGCGGTTTGTGTGCAGGCGAGTGGCGTAATCCACCGCAAAACGATGCGCCTCGTCGCGAAGTCTCATCAAAAGCGCAAGCGCGGGCGAACGGCGCGACAAATAAAGCCCTTCCGACTTATCGGGAAAATATATTATTTCGTCGCTTTCGGCAAGGGAAATCATATTGACGTAAACCCCCGCTTCCCGCATTGCGTCCTGCGCGCGTGAAAGTTGACCTTTTCCGCCGTCGATGACGATAAGATCCGGGTGCGCGTTGAAACTTTCGTCCTCGGAATTTCCGATTTTCGAAAGGCGGCGAAGCAACGTTTCGTGCATGCTTTCAAAGTCGTTGTTCTGCTGGACTTTCACCTTGAAACGGCGATACGCGCTTTTTTTCGGCTCCCCATTCTGAAACACCGTCATGCTCGCCACGACGTCCGTCCCGCTGAAATGCGAAATGTCGAAACACTCCATACGAGCGGGCGGCGACGGAAGACGTAAAATCTCTTGCAGTTTCAACGCCGCGCCTTCGGTAAGGTTATATTTTTTCAGTTGTTTTACGACAAAGGTGTCAAGATAGTTTTTCGCATTGTTTTCCGCCATTTCGACAAGTTGTTTTCTTATGCCGCGCTGCGGAACGATAATATTAAGTTTTTTGTCGAACTTATCTGATAACACGCTTAACAATGCGTTTTCCGACGGTAAAGTCGTGTTTACGACGATTTCATCGGGCGCGTCCGGCATATTGTCATAGTATTGCAGGACAAATTGTTCCAGCAGATTCCTGTTAAGTTCAAGTTCGTCTTTGGCTTTGTTTTCCGCATTTTCGACAGGTTTTACTAAGCCCGAATTTATGCTTTCGACGGGATAATTGTCGCCGCCGACAAGCTTTCCGCCGCGCACCATAAGCACCGATACGGCGGTATATACGCCGTTGTCCAAAACCGAAAACACGTCCATGTTGTAGTCTTTCGGAAGTGCGGCGATTTGCTGACGGATAAGTTTATCGAGCGTGTGCAGGCGGTTTTTGAAATACAGTGCGCTTTCAAAATCTTCCCTTGCCGACGCGTCGTACATTTTCTTTTCAATGACTTTTTTTATCTCTTCGTCGTTTCCCTTTAAGAACGATATTACGTCGGAAATTACCTTGCCGTATTCTTCGCGGGTAACGTTTCCCGAACACGGCGCAAGACACCGTCCGATATGACTCATCAGACACGGTCTGTGCGACGAAGGAAGGTGCGACAAATCCTTATTGCAACTTCTCACGGGGAACGCGCTGCCGATAAGTTCCAGAATATCTTTCGTGTTCACGCCGACCATATACGGTCCGAAGTATTTGCTGCCGTCGTCGACAAGTTTCCTTACGACCTGCACCGACGGAAATTTTTCTTTGACGTTAATCTTGATGAAAGGATATTGTTTGTCGTCTTTCAACAAAATATTGTACTTCGGCGCGTACTTTTTGATAAGGTTGTTTTCCAGAACGAGCGCTTCTTCTTCGGTCGCGCACATAATGTAACGAAAATCGACGATGTTTTCGACAAGTTTCATCGTTTTTTCGGTTTTTACGGACGAATGGAAATACTGACTTACCCTGTTTTTAAGGTTGACCGCTTTCCCGACGTAAATGACCGTGCCGGAAGCGTCCGACATAATATATACGCCGGGGCTTTGCGGAAGGTCTTTCAGTTTTTGTCTGATTACGTCGTTCATGGTCGAATTTTTGAAAAATATTATTAAATGAAACCGCCGTCAACGGTAATTGCCTGCCCCGTGATAAAGGACGATTTGTCGGACAACAAAAACGACACTACGTCCGCAACGTCCTTGGGCGTGCCGATTCTGCCTATCGCCGTTTCGTCGATAAGAGTCTGCATTTCGCATGCAGTAAAGTTTTCTTTTCTCATCATATCGGTGTCGATGCAACCGGGACACACCGCGTTCACCCTGATTCCCGACAACCCGAGTTCCTTTGCCATCGCCTCGGAAAAAGCAATGACGCCCGCTTTCGACGCGGAATAAACCGCCTCGCACGACGCGCCCGTTTTTCCCCATATCGACGACACGTTAACGATAACGCCGCTTTTTCTTTTCACCATATCGTGGATTACTTCTTTCACGGTATAAATAACGCCTTTCAGGTTTGTGTCAATAACACTGTCACATTGACATACATCCATATCTTCGAGCAGCCCCGTCACGCTTATTCCCGCATTGCACACAAGGTGCGTTATGCTTCCGAATTTGTTTCTGACCGCGCTTACCATACTTGCGACCTCGTCGTACTTCGACACGTCGGCTTTCACAAGCATTACGGACGTATATTTTTCAAGTTCGTTTTTGAGCGCGACCGCCGCTCTTTCGCTTTTGTTGAAATTTATCGCGACGTTGTAACCTTCTTTTGCAAGCGTCCTTGCGATTTCCGCGCCGATACCTTTTGACGCGCCCGTTATCAATACCGTTTTCATAATTGTTTCCTTGATTTTTATATTTTATATTATATAATAA
>ERZ1034984.107-NODE-107-length-93078-cov-1111.512422_pt1 | contig 93078 bp, 93 predicted proteins | sample MGYA00520589_ERZ1034984 | MGnify/ENA primary metagenome ERZ1034984 (study PRJEB33766, sample SAMN09781790) | gut metagenome | biome: gut microbiome | host: Homo sapiens | place: Madagascar | study: EMG produced TPA metagenomics assembly of the PRJNA485056 data... | reverse complement strand
ACGCTAATAAAGCTAGACAAGCAGCTAACGCTAATAAAGCTAGACAAGCAGCTAATTATGCTCAACAACAAATTGATTATGTTAAAGAACTTAATGATAGAATATCTGCAACAATGAGAAATGTTGGAGAACAATTAGGTATTAGAGTAAATCCTAATCCTAATAATTCTGTACGAAGATTATATAGTTCTAATTTTAAACCTACTAAAACTAATAACAGAATAACTACTCCTAGGGAAACTCCTATAAACTCGACTACTAGTTCTGCAACTAATACACCTACTTATTCAGGAAAAACTACAAAATTTAATACTAAATATAGAAGTTATCGTAATGCAGGTTTTAGTCCTAGAACATCTAAAGATTTAGTTAAAGCTAATAAGTTAGGTCTATATAGTACTATAGGTGGATTTGGAACTATTGGTGCTGGAACTTTAATAGGTGCTAATATTAATAAAACTGATAAAACTAATAAAGCTCAATTAGATGCTAAAGGTAAACCTATTTCTCCGTATATAGCTAGACCTCAAGAACCAGTTAAAACTCAAACTAAGAAAGTTACTAAAGTGGTTAAACGTCAAGTTAGAACAACTCCTCAATATACAGGTAATACTACTAGAGGTAATTATCAATTACATGATGGAGAAACTAAAACTATTAATGGCATTAAATATACTCGTAGAGGTAATACTATTATTAATCATAAGACAAATGTAGGTTATATTTATGACAAGAATGGTAATTATACTGGTCAAGCAGATTATTCTAAAGTAGGTAATTTCAATCAAGCATTTGATGCAGCTAGAGCTGCTGGTAGAAGTCAATTTATTTATCGTGCAGGTAAATATAATAATTATTCTACTAATAAAGAAACTAATGCTAAGAAAGAAGCTTTGAATAGAAGAATTGGTGCTAGACGTATTGCTAAGCGTTTTGGAGGAATAGAACACGCCCGTAGAAGAGCTGCATTAGGAACACAATCTAGATATGGATTTACTGGCGATGGTCAATTTTATTATGATAAAAATAGAGCAAGTTATGTAGATAACCCATATTATGAAATGAGTGGAACTATTCCTGAAGTTGTAGTAACTGCTCCTAAAAAGACTTCTATTGATTTAAGTACAACTCCTTATCTTGGTCGTCAAAATACTTTTAAGCCTGCTACTCAAGATTATATTGGTTTAGGTATTGATACTCTTGCTGCTTTAGGTAGTGGTTTGTTTACTCGTTCTGCATATAATAAAATGAATTTTGATTATGCTTTACCTAATTATGTAGATGAAAGTCCTGTTGCTTTTGATACAATTTATCATAATGAAGCTCAACGTGCAAATGTAGAACGTAATAGACTTAATAGTCGTGATTTGATTAGAGGTAACACTTCTAGTGCTCAAACAGCTTTAGGTCGTATGCAACAAACTGATACAGATGCTATGATGGAGCTTAATAAATTAGTTGATGAAAAGGCTAATAAAGAAGTTGAACTTAGAAATCAAAATCTGGCTAATGAACAACAAGTTCGTGCTAGAAATGCTGCTGCTAGAAATCAGTATTATCAAAATGTTGCACAAATTAGAAATGCTGCACTTGAGGCTAAAAACAATATGGAACTTGCTAAAGCTCAAAGTATTGGAACAGATTTAAGTGGTCTTTCTCAAGCATGGACTAATTTTGCTAGTAGTGTTGAAAATAGATATGATGCTAGACAAAATGAAATAGCTGCTATATCTAGTGCTAATAGTCCATCTGTTGTAAAGAATGCTATATCTTTAGGATATAATTTAAGTCCTGAAGTTCTTGCTAATTTATATAAAAATTCAAAGAATGATGAACTTAGAAATGTTATACTTGGAAGATTAAGTGCTAATGAAAGAAAAAGATATGGTATTAAATAACTAAAATAAATTAAATACTTCTGATTGTAACAATACTATCAGAAGTATTATTTATTTTTGTAATAGCTATAATTTAAACATTAAAAATATGCCAACTCAAAAAGAATATCAAGGTATTCAAATAGGTGGTTCTGTTCCACAAAGAATACTTGGAAAAAGAGATTTAAGTGGACTTTGGAATATGATTAATATTCGTAATCAACGTTATGATGAAGCTATTAAACAAAAGTCTGCTATTGATGTAGCTTTAGGAAATCTTAAACTTAATGCTGCTGAAGATAAATGGAAATATGATTATGCTCGTAAGATTCAAAAAAGAATTGACGATGCTGCTACTATGGGAGATTATGGTGATGCTTTAGATACTGCTGTACTTGAAGCTGGAAAAGCTGTTTCATCTCCAGAAGTTATGGGTCGTATTCGTGCAAACGAAGCTTATGAGAAAAAGAAACAAGAAGTTGAATCTCGTAATGATATTTCTGATTTAACTCGTCAAAGATGGCTTGATCAAAACAAATATCATTATGAAGATACTTATGATAATGAAGGAAATATTATAGGTGGTACAGAATGGAATGCAGGTTGGTCACCTGTTAGTAGAGTAGAAATTACTAAACTTGCTCAAGCTGCTGCTCAAATAGCTGCTCCATATAAAGGTTCTACTTCTACTTCTAAAAGTGGACAAAGTAGTGTTACTGATCAAAATGGTTTATATGGAGAAAAAGGAAGTAAATCCGGTTCTACAATGCTTTCTAAAAGTGGAGGTTCTTCTAAAAGTTCTAGTTATTCTTATCAAAGACTTCCTGAAGAAAAAATTAGAGAAGTCTTTGATACTTTATGGAAAGCTGACAATCAAGCTATGCTAAGTCTTGAACAAGATTATCAAGATTTAAAATGGAAAGTTGAAAAGCTCACTAAAGAACGTGATGAAACAACTGATGAAGTTAAAAGAAAATCTTTAGATGATGAACTTGTTAAATATAATGCTAGTTATTTAGGTAACAATAAACAAGCTATGAGTGAACAAGAATATATGCTATCTAAAGTAAATCCTTTGCTTCATGCTATGGCATATAACTATGTTCAAACATCATCATCTGTTTCAAGTAATAGCTCTGTTAATTATGGAGATACTGCTGAAGGTGAACTTGAACGAGCTAGTAGATATAAAGATGGAAACACTAAAAATTTGCCATCTATGCCTCAAGTAACAACTAGTAAAGGTGCTCCTACTAGTTATGGAACATTTAATTTTAATCAAGGAGATAGCACTAGTGGTATAACTGATTTAATGCAATAACAATATGATAGATTTAAGAACTGTAAATGATTATAAGAATAACGGAGATATGTTAGGTCTTGCTAACTATCTTTCTCGTTATCATTTTAGAGATAGATTTAATCAAGAACGTGTTACATCTACTATTAAGAATTTACGTACTAATGGTAGAATGGAACAAGGTATGCTTGAAAGAGCTGACAATAATCAAAAGGAAGCTATGAAATTTTTATCTGTATGGGATAATGGTGGTAGTACTCTTCCTGGACTTAATAATAAAGCTGGTGCTAATAGATATAGTACTGGTATGGCTAATGCTATTAGAAATTTAGTTAGTAGAGATGCTGTATCTGTAAGTTATTTATTTGGTGGCAAAACAAATAAAAGAACTTTTCTAGGTATTGATTGGTTAGCTAAAGATAAAGAATATGAAAATGATGCTTTTAATCAATTCCTTATTGATAATAATTTTACTGAAAAATATTTAGCTAATAATGGAGTTAAGTTTAGTAAAGATGCTAGCGGAAATAAAATAATGAATATTGATAAATCTTCTCCTTTATTTCTTCAAGTATATAAAGCTATGTCTAATCTTAAAGATGATGAAACTGGAGATTATAGATATAAGGTTGCAGGTATTGATGGTAAAGGAAATCTTATACGCAAAACTGATAGAAATGCTCCTACAGAAGCTATAGGAAACGAATATAAAGTTCATGGCGATATTAGAATTACATCTCCTATATTTGATGAATCAGATAGAGGAAATGAATATTATTATACTCCTAGTAAAATTAATAATATGAAATATGGAAATTATGATGCTCCTTTATCTTTTGTTAATGAAGCTAATAAACAAAAAGATATTCTTTTTGGTTTCAAAGATAAAGATGGAAACGAAAAAGAATTTACTAGAGGTGGCGTTGTGATTCATAATCTTGGTGCTAGAGATGCTGAACTTCAAGCTAGATATGAACGTGGAGAAATATCTGAAGGTTTTTTTAATAATCAAAGAAAACTTATTAAAGAAATTTATGATAGTGCTTTATCAAATAGTGCTCTTACACAATATGACATGTTTGTATCTAATGGTGAAGATGGAGACCAAACATTATATAAAATAAAAGAAACAAAAGGTAAAGCTAATTATCAAGATTTAATTAGAAGTTATGTAGGTACAGATAAAATTAGTTATGCTTCTTACAACGATGGGAATTTGTTTGGTACTTTAATTACTATAGCTAGTAATGCTCCTAAAACTCCAACTAAAACTCCTGATGGAAAAGATACTCCTTCTGTACAAATATTTGTTCCTGGTTTATTTAAAGACCAAGCAGAAGAAAGTTTTAATAGAGATAGTAAAACTAGAGCGGCAAGAGAAGTTAATAATATGGAAACATATCAGTATGGAGTAAATATTCCTAATATAGGTAAAGTAGGTTCAGTTAGAAATAGTAAAGGTGAGAGTCTATTTACTTTAACTCATGACGATGGTAAAGTAGAAACAATAGATAAAAATGATGCTATTAATTATATGAATTATCTTTTAATTCAAGAAGATGGTATTGACCAAGCTAATCAATTATTTTATAATGAAGATGGTAATATTAGAAAAGAAATACTTGATTCTAAAGGTAATATAAATCCTAAATTTCAATCTCAACTTAAAGATATGGTTGATAAATATTCTTTAGCTGCAATGAGTGAAGTATTTCCTAAAAGTTTTTCTAGTTATGAAAAGTTTAAAAACGCAGTTAATGAAAATGGTGGAGATATGACTAAAGCGATAGATTTATTTAAAGATGATTTCTTTACTTTAGATGATATTGATTTTCTTAATAATCAAAGATTTAAACTTGCAAGTAAGATTTTAGATTCTATTGGTTATAATGCTAACAATTATAATATAATGTAATTATGGATACAAGTGAAGTTTTTAAAAGTGGAGGAATGAGTATTCCTAATCCTAATTATAATCCTAAGAAGAAAAAGAATAAAGAAGCTCCTTATATATTTACTAATAATGTAGGTAGATATGCAAATCCCCAAGCAGAAGCTGTAGCTAGCTCTGCTGGGGATAATTGGGTTATGGATGAGAACTATACTCGTAAATATCAAAGATATGGTATTACTCCTAATAGAGTTTCTTCAAATCTAGATAAAGAATTAGCTGATGCTCAATCTAATTGGGCTAAAGCTGGAAATGCTCTTGCTCAAACTGTAATATCTGAAATAGGTCTTGGAACTGCTTTAGGTATTACAGATTTGTTTGATATGATAGGTAGTAAAATAGGCATTCTTGATAATGATTATAAAAATCCTGTTAGTGAATTTCTTGAAAAGAAACAAGAAGAATTTAGAGAATTTGCTCCTATATATACAACTCCAGGAGTTGATATAGCTAATGGTGGACTTACAGACTTTGGTTGGTGGATGAGTAATATGCCTAGTATAGCTAGTAGTTTAACTTTGCTTATTCCTAGTACTGGTGTTACTAAAGCTTTATCATGGTTAGGTAAAGCCACTAAAGCAACTTCATTTACTAGAAAAGCTGTACGTGCTACAACTAAAGCTATAGGTAATAAAAATATTTATCGTTGGGCTAATAAAGCTTCTACTGTTGAAAGAGCTAATGCTATGACAGAATTAGGACTTAATGCAGCTCTTAGTAGAACTATGGAAAACTATCAAGAAGCTAGAGGTGTATATAATGATATGTACGCTGAAGCTGTTGATAAACTTAATAATCTTACTCCTCAACAATATCAACAATACATAGATAACAATCCTCATATATTTAAAGATGAAAATGGTAATGATAAAGTAGATACATCTGATAGAGATGCTGTTGCTAAATTTGTTGCTAAAGAATCTGCTGATAGAGATTTTCTACAAAACTATTGGAATATAGGTTGGGATATACTTCAACTTTATGGTTTAAAGAATATGTTTAGAGGAGGTAAACTTCCTGAACTTGGTAGTAGTAAAGCTAAAATTCGTCGTGCTCATAAAGACATGATGAAATATGCAGATAAACTTAAAGGTACAAATACTGCTGAGATTGCAGAAGAAATTAAAGAACTTAATAAGAGTTTACCTTTTATGACTAAGCTTGGTCATAAAATTGAAGATTATACTTATGGTAATGCTATGACTATAGGTGCTGAAGCTTCTGAAGGTGCTGAAGAAGCTTGGAACTATATTAGCCAAATGGAAGGTATGCACACTGGTCGTTTACTTCTTGGTACTAATAAACCTAGTAGATGGGATAATAGATTTAACGATTATATTACTTCTCCTCAACTTTGGGAAAGTGCCTTTTGGGGTGTTCTAGGTGGTGTTGTATTTCAAAATGTAGGTGGTTTGTTTAAACAAGTTGGATATAATATATCTAAACATACTGATGATAAAAAAGCTGCTAAAAAAGCAGAAACTACTGGAGAAACTAAACTTGCTCCTGAATGGAGTTTATTTGATGATATGCCTGATGTTAAAAGAGGCGTTGAATCTGTATACGCAAGACAAGTTAATCTTATAAATTTAAAAGAAAAGCAAGAGCTTATTAAATCTGGTAAAAATCCTTATGATTCATCTAAAGAAATAACTAAGGAAGAAGCTCCTGTTTATGAAAGAATGGTTTCTGATGATTATATTACTAATTTAGCTCTTCAATCTTACAATAATGGAACATTTAATATGACAAGAGAATATTTTGCTAATGATAATGTTCGTAAAGGTATGGTTGAAAATGGAGTTATTAGTGAAGAAGATTCTCATAAATTTCAACAAGATATACTTGCTAAACTTGATAAAACTAAAGAGCAATATGAAAACGAAACTGTAAGAATAGATGCTTTAAGTGGAGAAAGTGATAGAAAAGAAAATATTCCTATGGAATATATTCAAATAGCTGCTACTCATAATGTTAAAACTCTTAATAATATAGAAGAAATGACTGAGAGACAAGCAGCTCTTATTAAAGAATTTAATGACGCTTTTGCTGCTATTCCTGATGGTAAAATAGATAAAACTCTTCCATATAAACAAATGATGAATTTTCAAGTTAAAGTTAGTTATCTTAATAAACTTGAAGATGATAAACGTAAAATAGAAGAACAACATAAAAGCGATCCTAATATTGGAACTCAAGTTGCATTAGATAATATAAATAAACGTATTGATAGTGTAAAGAAAGACTTAGCTGGAGATTTCAGTAATGAAAGAGCTTCTTATACTATGTTTGCTCTTAATGAATTACTTGCTCATAAACGTACTCAATTTAGAGAAATTGATGCTAATATAGAAAAAGTATTTCATGACCTTGAAAATGGTGACGCTAAAGCTTTTGGTAAATATTTTGGAAATGAAGAATATAATCCTGATAAAGATACTATTAATAGTATTATACAGGAATATAAACAATTAGGTAAAAGATATGATAATGTTATGAGTAATCTAGAAGAACTAGGTACTACTGCCGATTCATATCGTAATGCTGTTATGCTTGGTGAATTTATTAATGAACAAAATAGTAATATGATTGCTACTCGTAAAGAGTTTGATAGTTATATGAATGTTCTAAATAATACAATGAACGAAGCTAGAATTAAAGCTGTAGATGAAGCAGTAAATAATATTACCGATTTAACTGATAAATATGATTTAGATACGATAGATAAAATAATTCTTGCTAATAGAAACGGCGAATCTATAGACGATTTAACTTCTAATTTTGAAGAAGGAGATAAAGCTAAAATCAATGAAGCATTATCTGTTATAAACTTTAGCAATCAAGCTAATCTTGGAATATATGAAGATATTAAACATAATATTATTGCTAAGATGGCACAAAAAGCTATTGATGAATGTAATGCTTCTGCTCAAACTAAGAATGCCGTCAAGGAAAGTTCTACAAGCAATTTAAATCCATCAGAATCCACTGAAATTGAATCATTGAATAATCAATCAACCGAAACTTCTGAATCGCCTACGCAAGAAGAAAACAAGCAACCAGCCAATTTACAACAATCAGAGGAACAACCACAAACAGAAAATCAATTCATCAAAGTTACAGATAATGGAGTTGAAACTAATGAAACTCGAGATGGTGCTGATGGTCGTGTAACACAAACTGTTGATGAAGAAACTGGAGAAGTAATAAGAGCTATAGTTCCTAAAGATGATACAGAAAAATCTCAATCTGATTATTATAAAAATGATAATCTTTTTGATTATGAAGATGGAGTAAGTCTTATTGATAATAATTATAAAGTTCAAGCATATCCTACTCTTGATAATGATGGAAATTTAATTAAAGGCAGACTTGTTAAACAAACAACTGAAGGAGAAGCAAAATCTCCAGTAGAAACAGGAGAACAAAGTTCTTCTACGGGGGGGATTGAACAATCTCAAGATACAACTTCTACTTTTGATGCTGAACAATTTACTCATGATGTACAATCTGCTTTTGCTGGTCATGTAGATTATACAACTTCAGATGAAGACATAAATAAAGTAGCTGATGCTATTAAAGCTAAAATAGCAGAAGTTCGTCCTGAGATAAAGCCAGAATATGTAAATGCTGAGGTTGATAAATACGTTGAACAACTTAAAAAAGCTTTTGATAAAGTTCGTCAATTTAAAGGTATAGAAAGAGCTGCTGGAAATCTTAATGCTGTTGCTCAAACAGAAAGTCTTGCAGCTAAAGTAGAAGAAACTGACACTACTGATTATTCTCCTATGTTTACTAAAGCTATGGATACTTTTGTTCAAGAGTATGCTAAAACTCTTATAGTACCTTATAGTGAAGGTAAACAAATTATTAATATGCAAGATATTCTTCGTATTTGTCAAAGTAGTTATGGCGATAATTCTTCTCAAGCTACAAATCTTTATAATCTTTGTAAAGCATATCTTCTTAGTGAAGATGGTCAAAAGAAATATGTTATTGAAGATTTAGATGAAGTTAATAGAGATACTGTTGTAGAAAATTCATTTAAAAATCCTATAACTAGACAAACTGAGTTTGTTGGTGGTTTTTATTCAGCTAGAGTTGATATTAAAAGTTTTATTGATTTGATGAACAATAAAGCTATTACTTCTGATGCTGATAGAAAAGCTTATTTTGATGTTATTGATAAACTTCAACCAGGCGATAAAGTTAAACTTTATGCTGTAAATGATGAATTGATAATTAAAGGTGTTAATAGTAATGGTAAAGAAATTACTATTGGTAGAATGCCAAAACCTACTACTATTGATGATGGAAAATATATTGCATTTAATGAAGGTTGGGGAACTGATGTTAAGATAGGACCTAATGGAGAAGTTCAAAGTGAACTTAGAGATTTATTTAAAAGTATATTTCTTAATGATGGTTCTAATCAAACATTAGCTGATTTACGACAAATTGTTGTAGATGCTAGTATACATGGTATTAATAATAATTATATTGATGCTTTTCAAAAGAATCAATTAATTGCTAAACTTGTTTCTGATAGTTTTAAAGAAAAAGATTTTTATAAACGTAAAGTTTATGTTGATGAAAAAGGTAATGCTGATTATAGAAATATGCTTAATCATCTTGTAAAACTTTGGAGATTTTGTAATATTAGTGATGCTAAACTTAATATTAAAAATAATGCTACTAATATTAATGTAGGTCTTAATCTTTGGTTTAACAAGATGTATAATAGTTATAATAATATAACTGGTGTTACAAGTAATCAAGAAGTTACTATTAGTAAAATAACTGAAGGTAAAATGCACAGAAAACTTGCATTTGTTACTGAAGAAAATAAATCAGAACTTCCTCATCCTAAAGAAGGTATTAAAGATTTAAATTCTGCTAGAATTGCTGTTGTAGATCCTCAAGATTCTACAAGTATGCTTATTTCTGGTAAAGAACATATATCTTCTAATGGATGGAAAGCTGGTTCTACTATTATGACTGTATTTAATCGTAATGGTCAACCTGATTTTGTTAAAGCTATTGGAGTTAATTTTGATGCTAAGGAAAATAATGAATCTATTAAAAAAGTTGGTAATGCAGTAACTAAAGAACTTCAAAAGAAAATTAATGATTTCTTTGTTGATGGTAACTTAAATGAACTAGAAATATTTTTTAATAACTTAATTAGAAATAAAGGTAATGCTGGAGTAGTTCCTCTTCTTGCTCCTAAAAATACTGTTGTAACAGTAAGTCAACAATCGGTTCATAATAATAACACTAATACAAATGACCATCATCTTCAAATAAACTTTTATAATGAAGCTAATAATACAAATAAATGGATAAGAATTTACAATGTTTCTTTTGGTAATACTAAAGCTAGAAAGATTATAACTTCTGATGGTTTTAGATTTGATTATAATAATCAAGGTAAGAGTAGTTCTGGTAATCCAGCTTATACTATTATTAATATGATACAATCTTTATGTAATCTTAATATAGATGCAGAAGGTATTAAAATGGATAATCAAGCTGAATCTTCCAATATAGGTTTTATTACTAAAAAAGATGGTAAAATTCATTTAGATATTGGTGATGAAAATGGAGTGCATGAAGAATATGATAGTTATAATGATTTCTTGGTAAATAATGATTTTATTAGAGTTAATACTTTTATTGATGATAATGGTAGTAATTATGATAGAACTTCAGATGTACAAGGTGCTTCTCAGAATATGTATATTGATATTCCTATGTCAACTACACAAACTTCAACTAGTCAACAAGCAAAAGGTTCTACAGAAAGAATAGAACGTGGAACTGATAAAGCTAAATATGATAATCTTAAATCTTCTCTTAAATCAGATAGTACTACTAAAGGTGAAGATTTAATGAGATTAGCATTTGGAGATGAATGGGTTGATAGATTTAATGAAGAAGCTAAAACTGATGGAATATTTGAAAGTTTATTTCCAAGTAAAATTTATTATGATGATATAAATTGGTATTCAGATAATGGAGTAAAAGGAGCTATAGCTAGAACAAATAGTAAAGGTAATAATAGTACTTATGACCATATATTTAGAGATGGACGTAAAACTATTAGAATACATGGAAAAGGTAATACCGTTGTTGGTTCTAGACTTCTTAATATGCTTGCAAGTAAAGATTCTTTTAGAAGAAATACTGGTGCTCGTAAACTTATTCATGAACGTATTCATCAAATACTTGCAGAACCTAGCATAGAGAAACTTAACGCTTTATCTAGTATTGCAGATATATATAAACAAGTAAAATCTGCTTTAGCTACTGAAGAAAAATATATTAAAACTCTTGATGCTAATGATTCTAAAAATAAAGCTAGAATTGCATTATATAATGATGTAAAAAATACTCTTTCTTATAAAGATGGAGATATAGCTCTTGAAGAATTTATAGTTGAATCTATGACTAATTCAAGTATTGCTAAGTTTATGGATGATATTAAAGTTTCTGATGTTGGTGAAGCTAAAGGTGAAACTCTTCTTAGTAAGATTATGAAGTTTATAGCTAAATTCTTTGGATGGAATATTAGCGATGATAGTCTTCTTAGAAAAGAATTTAATATACTTAGCAATCTTGATGGAACTCCTCGTAATGAAAGTCAAGAAGAAGTTACAAAAGAAATTCATGAAGATAATAAGTCAGAAGATGAAATTAAACCGACTAACCCCCCTGTAGAAGAACCTACAGATACTTCATCTGAAACTTCTAAAATAAGAGAAGGAGGTGAGCAAACACTCACTGATTTTGACGATAATGCTTTTGATGACCTTCTCCTTACTGAAGATGATTATAGTGCTGGAGCTAATGTAGAAGAAAGTAATTTAAATTATGAAACGCTTACAGATAATCAAACTCATGTTAATTCTCTTCCTCATTTAATTCATTCGCTTGATGAAAATAATAGAGCAGATATGCAAAAACTTGTTGATAGCGGATGGGCTTCAATTAAATGTTCTTAAATATTAAAGTAGTTATACTAATAGTGTAACTACTTTAATTAATTTTGTACATTAATATAATATTAATTTAAATATAAAAAATATGAATACTTGTGTTATTAATTTTACAGAAACTAAAGTAGGTGAAAATCTTAGAACTCTAGTAGGTAATAACAATATTGCTTATTGGAATTATGTATCTAAATGTTTTGATGATAATGGTATTAAAGATTCTTTTAAAACATGGTACGAAAAAACATTTAGAAAAGAATGTAAAACTACAGATAGAGATTTTGCTCTTAGAATGATTCGTTATTATAATGAAACTGCTACTAAAGTAGGTAGAAATCTAAGAAGTGGAGTTAATACTTCTAATGTAGGAAAATATAATTATCCTTCTATTCAAGATAGAGAAGAAGGTATTAGACATTCTGTAGGTTTTCTTCTTGATGAATTTACTAACATTCAAAATCAAGGTTTAACTATTAAAGGAAATAAAAGAGAATATTATGCTAATGTTCTTCAAACTCAATTTAAAAAGCATATATTTAATTATATTGCTTATCTTAATAAGATGAGTTATGATGATGTAATTGCAGATTATCAAGAAGCTACCGATAAACATAAATATCTTGAGAAAATGTTTGGCGGTAAAAATATGACTATTACTGGTAGAAATCTTCTTGCTGTACATGACGAACTTACTTCATCTACAGAAAGTCTTAATAGTTATTTTAATGAAGTTCTTGGTAATAAAAATTTGCAATCTGTTTTACGTCAAATAAATGATGAAAAAGAAGAAGATGATGAAGATAGAAAGGATCAAGAAGAAGCTTCTGATAATGAACAAGATGGAAATTCTGAATCTGATACTCACATGAGAGAAGATGAAGGAGATAATTATATAGCTAGTGCTAATAGTCACATGGGTAATTATACTTCATTTATGAAACATATTGGTGCTAGAATTACTAATTATTTTAATAGTCTTGATAAACTTTCATCTCCTGTTAGAGGTGGAACAGAAGGTAATTGGACCTATACTGTTGATACTAATAATAATTATGGCATTCCTGATAAAATGGATGCTAACGAATGTTCTGCTTTACTTTATAGTCATGCTAGATTTAATAATATCGGAGAAATGATTCAAAGCATTGAAGAAATAGGTAATCGTATGCCTGAATTTTATGCTTTTAGTAAATTAGCTCAAGACCTTAGAGATGATGCAGATTTCGCAACTGAAATGAGAACTGTTTTTGCTAAAACTATTATGGATAAAGTAGAAACTGTTCTTAGTGACAACGAAGGTTTTGTGAGAATATCTAATGAAAGAGCTAATCCTAGAAGTTCTTTAATGTTTGATATGTTAAATGATTGTCGTGGAAGTATTATAGATATTCAACCTGATTTAGTTACTAACAATATTAATAAAATTATTGCAGATATTGGTCAAGGAATTAAATCTATTAAATTTGCTCAAGAGCATATTCAAGACTTAACTAAAGAAGATATTGCTAAATCTAATGATGAAGCTGCTAAATACCTAGCAAATACTATTACTAATGTTAAGTCTTTAATTAAAGCTTATTTTCCTAGTATTCAATCTGAAGCAATTGAATCTTATATTAATAATGGTAACAATGCTAATGATATTGCTAGTAAATTAGATAATTGTAGAAATCTTATTAATGATATAGTTACTCTTGTAAATAGTGCTGAAAAAGTTCAAGATAACTATTATAATATTCAAGATGAAATAGAGCGTGGAAGAGAATATAATAGAAATATAGATTTTGAAATAAAAAAAGGTAATTTTATAAATATAGACAGGGTTGATATAAGCAGTCTTTATTCTAAAGATTATCTCACAGATGATTCTAATGCAGCTGTTAGAAGACTTATGGAAAAACTTCTTCCTTATAGTATTGTAAATATTAGTCTTAATTCTCGTAATGTTTATGGTAATCAATCATCTGATGTTATTAATAACAGTATGGTTACAAACATTACTAAAATGCTTAGACTTACATACAAAGATGTAAACGGAAATCTTGTAAATGAAACTCTTAGTACTTGGGGAAGAAACAAATTTAGAAGTCATCAATATGATTATAGTGGTTATCTTCTTGAAACAAGAGATGATGAAGGCAATATTATAAAAGCTGGTTTATTTAAAGATAAAAACGGTACTCTTAGTGACTATGCACAAAATCTTATTAATATAAGTTTGTTTAATGGAACATCAAATATTGATGATGATACTAATGCAATGTATACAGATCAGACTAAAGGTGATTTTCTTCCTACAGCTTTTATTAACTTTTTTAAAACTCCTAAAGAAGTAGAAGGAGTTAAAACTAAACAAGATAATGCCACTTATTTTCTTAGGACACCTAGTGATGCTCCTAAGACTTTTTGTATTCGTGCTCCAAGATATAATACCAAATCATTTTTAACGTATGAAGATGATACTGATAAAATAAATGAAATTGTAAATGGTTATAACAAATATAATGCTGAAAACTTTCCAACTGATTTATTTACTCCAGGCATGGGAGTTAGTGGTATTAAAGAAGATGACCTTATTAAAGGTTTAAAAAATGAAGGAAACCTTCTTGTTACTAATGCTCAATCTATACATTGGATTGATAAAGAAAAAGGTATTGCTGCTGTAAACTTTGCTTATAAAACAAATGAAGAATATTATAATAACGATACTATTAATCAAGCTAACGGTAAAAGATATATTTTTGTTGGTACTATAGATAAATCAGGTAAAGCTCTTTATCTTAAAGATTATCATTTTGATGGTATTCTTGGTACAGTAAGTACAGATTTTGATGGAAATATTAAAGAAGTTCTTGAAGGATATTATTCTAAAGAACTTAAACTTCATGATGTAGAAGTTAATGGAAAAGTTTATTCTAAAACTAATCAAATAGTTAATAGAAATGATAAACTATTTACTAGATTTAGAAACGAAGCTAAACAAGAACTTCTTGATGCAGCTATAGCTCTTAATTATTATTTTGATATGACTCCTGATGGTGTTATTAAAACTGAACTTGTTAATGGAGTTAGAAAACCTGTATTTAAGAAAGATAGAAAGAATAATGTTGGATATAAATTTTATCATCTTGGTAACAATGGAACTGTTCTTGAAGAAATAAAGAAAGGTAATAAAGTAGTTGGATATAGACTTGGAGGTACTGTATTTGGTTCCAATAAGTTTACTCTTAATGTTCTTGATGAGAATGGTAAAATTGTTCATCGTAACTATGTAAGTGAAGCTTTATTTCAAGAAGGAGAACAAGAACAAAGTGATAATGGAAAGATTAACATTCTCTACGGGGGGGCTGTAGAGTCTAATGGTGCTTACGTTGGCACTAATCTTAATATTATTCGTGATGCTGATGGAAATGTATCAGATATTCAATTAACTGATAAGCAACAAGAAACTCTTGATAATGCTCTTGAAGAATTTATTCTTGCTTATTCTAATCAAGCTCAAGAAAGATGTGAACCTTATAAAGATTTCATAAAAGGAGTTGAATATAATAAAGATAATATTAATAATTTTGCTATTAATGCTCTTTTAAATCATTATAATTATGATTGTATGTTTGAAGGTTCTGTATTGTTTTATGGAACTGGTCAGAATGTGCTTAAACGTGCAAAGGAATATCAAGGTTCTGGAGTTCCTTATGGTACATCTAATTATCTTGAAGACGATGCAGCTCCTAATACAACAGTAGAACATAGTTATTTAAATGAAGGATATTATGATGTTGAAAGTACTTCTTTTGAAACTGTAGATGGTAAAAGAGTTAAGAAAACAATTAAAACTCCTACTAAGATTCAAGACATATTTAAAGGAACTATTTTTGATGGAGTTCAACAAACAACTAAGTTTAGAGCTATAACAGTAGCTAATACTAAACGTACATCTGATGCTGCTGCACAAAATGGTCCTCTTGCTAAATATCTTGCTAAAATATATGAAGCTGCTCATATAGATAAAGATAAAGCTTTAGTTATGAGTAATGAACTCATGTCAGGTTTTGGTGGTACTAAAGTTAACGATGCTCAATCTTATATTACAATTCAAGAATGGGTTCGTCGTATTGCTGCTAGAGGACAACTTAGAAAATATATGCCTTTAATTCAAAAACTTATTAAAGGTGATGAGCTTAGTACTGCTGATGTTAAAGAATTTGTTCAAGTTCAAAAGAACTTTTATTATGATATTCATTATGATGATAAATATAAAATAGAAGTTCCTCGTCAAATTAAAAATGCTGAATTTGTTCTTATTCCTCAATTTATTAAAGGTACAGAACTTGAAGCAGTTTATAATATGATGAGAGCTGCTAAAATTGATCAGCTTAATACTGTTGAAACATCTAAAGCTGCTAATGAAGAAATTCTTACTCTTTGGGATAATGACGGAAGACTTAGCGGACTTCTCGAAGATGATGGTACTATTAATGAAAATGGTAAATTTAAGCAATTTGTAGATAAAGCTAATGAAATTGCTACAGGTAATGAATACCTTTATAAATATCTTTATACTCAGCAAGAAACTCCTCAACATGTTGATGCTCAAAATAAATTTGGTATTCAAATTGCTAAGAAAATTATAGATAACATTCAAGTTCTTAGTGAAGATGAAAAGAAAACTGCTAGTGCAGATAAAATAGCTCTTAGTAATCTTAAAGAACGTTATATGAAACTTACTGCTGCAAATGTAAGAGATTCATTTAATAATCTTATGGAAGAACTTGAAGTTCAACTTGATGATAAAGGAAATATTATTGTTGATGAACATGATAATATAAATAATATTAATAAGAAAATATTCTATGATAAATTAAAAGAGGAACTTCTTAGAACTGGTGCTGATAGTAATCTTATGGATTATGTTACTCTTGAAAATGGAGAACCTAGAATGAAGGCTATAACGGTTGATAAGATTACTAAATTTGAATCTGTAGTTCAAAGTGTATTTAATAATAGAATTACTAGACAAAAACTTCCTGGTTTTCATGCTGCTCAGATTACTAATATGGGCTTTAAAAAATTAGGTGAATCTACTGGCGTTAACAATATTTCTTATGATAAAGATCTTCAATATCATCCAGATAATAAAGGATACATTGAAATTCGTCTTCCTTATTCTGCTTTTGGTATAGATAGAACTAAACCTTTCTATAAAGAACTTAGAGCTAAATGTGCTAATGAGGCAGAATTTCAAGATGCTGTTCTTAAAGATTTAAGAGAAAAAGGTCTTGATATTATTATGGGTTATCGTATTCCTACTGAGGGTAAACAATCAGTATGTAATATGAAAGTAGTTAGTTTCCTTGATGATGCTCAAGGTTCAACTATTGTTGTGCCTGACGATTGGGTATCTCAAACTGGTTCTGACTTTGATATTGACTCTGTATATGGTATTCAACAAAAGACTAGAACTACAAGTACAGGTGAAATTAAACCTATACAATTTGTAGAAGGAAATGTTACTATTGGAGATTATGCTAATTATCTTAGAGAATTTGCAAACAATGTAGATTCTGATTCAGAAGGAACTAAATTAGGTAATCGTAAAAAAGCTGTTAAAGAAGCTATTGATAACATATTTAATTCTTCTAGAGCTAAAGTTAAAGGAGTATTTGATGAAATTATTTCTATAAAGAATGAACAACAAGAAGCTTATAATAATGCTTCTAATAGTCAAAATGAAGCTTTTGAAAACTTTAAAACTCAAGGTCCTTTTGCTGGAAAGAATTTAACTATGGTTATTAATACAATTAGAAATAACCAAATAGCTGCTGCTAAAAAAGTAGAAGATAATGGAGGCAATAAAACTGAGCAATATATTGCTAAATTAGAAGCTATGAATAGTGTATTAAAAGCTATTTATAAGAAAGTAAAACTTGATATTAATAATTCAGAATCTGCTAAAATTTTACTTAAAGCTAATGATGAACTTATTAATATACTTAAAGATAATTCTGTAAACAACGATAATGCTACTAGTGAACAACTTGCTGAAATATATTTTAATAGACAAAATGAACTAGAAGATATTGCCAAAACAAATAATCTTTATTCATTTGATGAATTTAAAGAAGCTGCTATTGATCATCCTGAAGATGTTAATTCTAGAGATGCTAGAACTAATGAAATCTTTAAATGCATGAGAGATATTCTTGCAAATCCTCTTAGTCTAGAAGAAAATCTTTCTCGTTCTAATTTTGATGATATTACAGATGCACTTAATGATTATATGAATCCTAATGTTAAAGATGAACGTGTTAATCGTAGTGCTTATAATCCTTTTGACCAAATGAGTTATCAAGAAGAAGCTATGAGTGGTGCTAAACTTAAAGCTTTCTCTGTTACACTTGATACGTTCTGTTCTGTATGCAACACTGTTAGACCTATTCTGTCTAAGCCAATTTACGTGGTCTATGACAAGTCAGACTACCAAGACCCTACAATTATTCAGAAACGTTTCAACGATACAAAGGAGAAGAATTTAAAATCTTCAAAAACTTTTCAAGTTCGTCATACAACTTATGGATGGAGTAATGATAATCGTTGTGCAGCAGGTAAAATACTTACTTCATATAGTTCTCAAACTACTGCTTATATTCTTGATGCAATTAAGAGTGGTGCAATACCTAACGTAAATGATTATACATTTGCTGTATTCAAAACTCTTGCTAATATTGGATGTGATTATAAAACATCTATTAGTTATATTATGCAACCTGGAGTTACTGAAATAGTTAATGCTTATAATGCAAATCATTCTGTATTCAGTGATTATCAAGGTGGCAATCCTATTAATGATGCTATTAAAAATATAGCTAAAAAAATGGGATATAAAGTAACTAATAGAACTTCTGTTAAAGAACTTCTTAAAAAGATTGATGAAGATTATCATAAAGAATTTAATAAGATATTTGCTCAAAAGGGAGAAGAAATAACTATTAGTACAAATTATGATGATATTGTTAATCTTCCTATTCTTGTAGGTAAGAATGTCGCTAGACTTAAAGGAGAAGGTGAGTTTAAGAACCCCCCTGTAGGAGATATTACAACTAACCTTTTTGACCTTGGTGTAGTATTATCTTTTGGAAAGATTTATAGTTCTGCTAAAGAAATAGGAGATATAGCTAGATGCTGTAATCCTGATAAATTTGGAGCTAAACAAGATGTTTATACTACAAATAAGATTTTTGATGATGCTGTTGAAATGATTCAAAATCATTCTGAGCAAGAACCAGATAAGCCTTATAATAGACCAGCTCTTGTTGTAAATAAGAATGGAAAAGATATTCATATTCTTGAAAGTATTTATCCTGGTCTTACAAATGTAAGTCAAGATAGCAATGCTCACGGTATAATTACTGAAAATAGAATTGCTGAATCATCTTATCCTAATCTTTATAGTTATTTAAAATATGCTTCTGCTACAAGTACTGTAGTAGCTAAAGCTGTATTGCCTACACAAAATCTTGGTTTTGTAAATCTTCTTAAAGGATTTACTCATAAACTTAATGGTTGGAATGTTAAGCTTACTCCTAAAGCATATAAAGAACTTCAATCTTATGCTCTTGGTCATTTTTATAATCAATGTGAATTTGTTCAATATCCTATTGATTATTCTATAGATGAAAATGGACAAATGAATATTCATCTTAGTGAAAATAGAACTGATGGAGATTTTGAAGCTGAGCGTCAAAGAATATATGGTTATAATCAAAATACTTCTTTGACTATTAGACATACAGTTGAAGAGGATATGTATAAGAAAATAGATAGTAAACATACTTATATTACTCCTGAAGAATATAATGGATTGTCTTCTGAACTTAAAGCTAATTATAAATTGACTAAAGTTAAAGCTAAAGATGATGTTCCTTTTGAGGTTAAAGATATAAATAATATAACTAACGAAGAAATTAAAGAATTTGCTAAATTTAGTCCTGCTCAAAAAGTTGCTTGGATAAAGAAGAATTTTGATGATAGTGGTATATTTAGTAAACTTCAAGTTTCTCTTTATAATCCAGCTAGTAGAGGTTATAGAGTTGGAAGTCAGACTATAGAATATATTGAAGATAATGCTAATCCTAATATTGCTTATCAAGAATTTTATAATGCTTTCTTTGATAATAATCCTCTTGTTGCTATGACAGCTTATGATTTAATAAAATATGCTGCTACTGTTGAAGGATTTAAAATGTCTCAAAGAGCTATTACTAAAATTATTGATAATAAAACTTTGATTGGAGAATTTGGTACTAATGGTACTGGTTTCCAAGATGCAGTTCTTAATAGAATTAATGATTTGGAAATGGCTAACAATCCAATGACTGCTAATGATGCAGATAATAAATTTTATGAAGAATATCTTAGAAGTCATCCTAATACTGAAGGTATTAAAACTTATTCTGTAAATAAAAAGAATAACGAAAAATATCATCTTAATAATACTTATGCTGATATTGTTACAATAAGTATTGATAAAACTCTTGAAAATGAAAGTAAAGAAAAAGCTAAAGATGAATTTGAAGAAAGACTTGAAAAAGTAGGATTTATTACTAGAAATAGCAATGATAATACTTTTAAAGATAATCAATATGTTAGATTTAAAAGTAAGGCTAGAGGTATTGAAATCTATAAAATTGAAAAAATAGATGATAATGAATATATAGCTTATCCTCTTAATAAACTTAACATTAACGAACATGGTACTTGGTCTGCTAATGAGGATTATAATATACATCCTCGTAGTGAAACATATCAATATATTGTTGCTCAATATAAAGCAGATAAAGAAAATGCTAAATTAGATAAAGATTATATAAAAGAACAAATTAATGATTATAGAGAAAATGAAGGTAATCCTTATTATAATCAAAGAAATAAGAATTATAACATTCCTGCTTTAGACTTTAATCTTGAACAGCTTGCTACTGAAGATGATGGTAATGCAGCTTCTATCATTAGACAAAATATTATTAAACATTTTAGTTCTCTTGATAAGTATAAGCCTTTAAGAGTTAAAAGTCTTACATTAGGAAGATATATTATTAGTACTAATTCTACTAGTACTCAAGCTATATCTTTTCCTGATGGAAGTAAACATACTTTTGCTATTACAAAAGAGAATACTAGAAAATATGATAATGTTTATCTTAATGATAAAAAGTATACTAAAGAAGAAAGACTTGCTGCTGCTTATCAAATCAAAGACCCTCTTCTTAGAGACTCTTATGTTAAAGCAATAGAAGATAATTATGTTCATGTTGATAACATATTTAAGATTGTAGAAAATACAGATATTCTTCAAGGAGACGATACTTCTTTTGCAGCTAGTGTTGAAGAATCAGATTTATCTGCTCTTGAATATATTAATCTTGCTCAAAAAGGTCAAAGAGAAATAAAGACTGGACTTGATGGAGAAACATCTCTTGAAGTTCAAGCTACTCAACAAGCAAAAGTTCAAGGTATAAGACTTAAATACGATAATGTTAGAAATAACATTGATGATGCTACTAGAATAGTTGCTGAATATGCAATTAAGAAAGGTCAGCAACTTGTTACTAAATTTAATCAATATGTTGAAGATCCTGAAAATCCTGGAACATATATTTCTTTGACTGATGAAAGAATAGTAGATGCTATTAAAGATAATCCTGTTGCTATTAGTAATTTCTTTAAAACACTTAATGAAATAAGTGCTTATAAAGCTAGATTTATAACATATAAAAGTTGTGATATAACTACAGATAGTCCTGCTGTTAAGAAGTATGTTGAAGATATTAATGAAGCTTATGATAAAATTGCATCTCTTGATGTAGATAAAGCTAATCATAATCTTATGGAAAATTATGTATCTAAATTTAGTACTAATCCTCTTATTAGAGAAGGAGTTTTAGATATTAGTGAAAATTACTATAAGACTTATGGTTCTATGTGGATGTTCCATGATATAATGGAAAATGGTAATCCTCTTCTTCAAAATATTCTTAAAGATGTTTATAGTCATATTGAAGCTAAAAGAATGACAAGTCTTAGAGAAGTAAGAGATTTTAATAATAATATTAAGAAAATTGTTGATGCTGCTAAAAAAGAAGGTATAACTGTAGATATTAATAAAATTATTGATTCTAGAGGTATGCTTATTCAAGATTATTCTCAAGAATTTCTTGATAAAATGGAAGAGCTTAGAAAAGCTAAAAATGAAGCTGCTAAACTTGGTAAAGGTTATGGTTCTATTGAATATCTTACAGCTAAAAATAAATATGATCAATATAAAGCTGTATATACTCATCAAGCTGCTAAACAAGATTATTATATTCAAAAAGCTAATCTTGAAAGACTTATGATTAAGAATCATCCTAGAATTTATTCTAGATATATGACTCTTCTTTATAAGCAACTTGACATATATAATTATATGACTGAGAATGGTATTCCTGAAGAAAAACAAGAAGAACTTAATAAGATTAACGATGAAATGTTTAATCTTAGAACCAATACTCAATATTATGTTGAGAATGGAGTTCAGAAAGAACGTCCTATGGAAGATCCAAATCATGACCCAATGGATTTTGAATATTGGTCAAATCCTGAGAATGATTATGAAGCTAGTAGTATATATGATATACATGAAGCTAATGCTCTTAATGATTTCTTGGTTAGTATGAAAAATCTTAATGGTACATATTTTGAATATACTCCTAAATATGGATTTGAAGATTTGCTTCAAAAGAATCTTAATATTATAAGAACTCTTGAGAATCCTGATGCTAATGGTATTCCTACTCAATCTCAAGAAATACTTGAATCAAATCCTGAATATGTAGCTGCTAAAAAATGGATTAAAGAAAATGCTCAATACGAAATTAAAGCAGGTAAAGATGAAGATGGTAATTCTGTAAATCCTTTAGCGGATAAAATAATTAAAGCTCTTAATAGACTTAAACTTGGTGGTAATGGTAAATCAAGAACTATAAACAGTATTATGCGTCATGCTAATAATAATGAAGGTATATATGATGCTAATAAAGTTCCTGATGGTACTAAACTTACTAAAGATGAAATAGATTCTATTCGTATCGAAATGGAAAATCGCTATGGTATAGCTGGTCTTCCTGCTGGTAGTGATAGAGTTATGATTTCTAACGCTAAGCCTGATGGTCCTTTACTTAATGCAGCTTTTTATAGTAGATATGGTGGAAGTAAAAAAATTAATACTCCTGAATATATAGATACTATTACTCAAATTAATAAGATTCATCAAAAATATTGGAATCCTATTGATAAAACAGTTAATCTTCAAAATATACCAGATACTGAAGCTGGTTATGAAGAACTTAAAAAACTTGATGAACTTTATCAAAAACTTCGTCAAATTAGAGCTGATAATAGTAAAGGAATTAGTGAAGAAACTAAAAATTTTAGAGAAAAATATACTGATTTTAAAGTTAATACTGATTTAGGTAAAGAACAAGCTAAAGGTGTTGTAGGTAAGTCTGATAAATTTAGACAACTCTATCTTAATGTTGTTCTTGACAAAAAGATTGATGGTACTATCAGAACTGACGAAAATGGTGTTGCTCTTCCTAATAGATTGCTTTATGGTTATCTTACTCTTAAAGAAGACCTTTCAGAAGATGAAAAGAATAGATTTATTGATAAACAAAAACAAGAAGATTTAAATCTTATTGATAAGTCATATAAAACTGTTCGTACTAAATATTGGGAAAAAGCTTTAGCTGAAGCTCATAATCGTAGAGATAATGACCCTTCTTTTGATTATAATGCTTGGTGGAATAGCAATCATGTATATAATCCTTATACTAGAGAAATGGAACTTCTTCCATGTTGGACTACTAAAGTTATAAATCCTGAATACATGGAAAATGGAACTTTCCTTGGTGAATGGGTTCCTAGAGCTAACATGAGAACTAAGAAAGTTAAAGATGGTATGACTAAACTTGAAGGTCTTAATCAAAAATATTATCTTGAAGATCAAGACATGAGAGATAAAGATTATAAAGATGATGCTTCTCTTGCAGCTAATTATATAAAAGGTGCTAATGATGGTAAATATGATAATAATGTTCAACTTAATGATAGAGAAAAAGAATTAAGAGATTATATTCAAAACACTCTTATTAAAACTGCTGGTAATATTGTTAGTAGAAGATATTTTGAATCAGGTCGTTTGCCTCAACGTAGAAAACCTGAAGTTGTTAATGGCAAGATGATTCTTAAAGAAACTGGTAAACTAGTTGGAATTGGTATATCTACTAATAATGGTAAAAAAGATTTTGATGAACATATAGGTTATGATAATGATGTAACTCCTATCATGCCTATGCTTAAAGATATAGTAAGTGCTAAAGTTACTAAAGTTGTTAAACCTGAAGAACTTGATGCTGCATTAAAATCTGATTATACTGTTACTCTTGATAGTAAAAAGTTTAAAAAGCCTGAACGTCTTAATTATGAAACAGATGAAGATTATACTAAAGCTTTAGCTGAATATGAAGCAACTCAAGAACTTGTTAAAAAACATAATGAAAAAGTTCGTGAAGATAATCTTGATAGAAATTGGATAGATGTTATTAGTGATTATATTAATCAAGCTTCTAGATATAATGCTATTCAAGATAGTAAGGAAAAACTTTATTGGTTACTTGAAGAACTTAGACATCAACAAGCTTATATTCGTAAATATGGAGCTACTGGCGATTTAAGACTTGATACTAGAAGAAGTACTGAAGATAATAATGTTTATCAAACTTCTACTGATGATAATCTTATTAAACAATATGAGAATCAACTTAGAAGACTTCTTTGGGATCAATGGAAAGAACCTGAAAATCATATGACTCGTTGGGCTAATCAACTTCAAACTTTTACATCTGCTAATTATATGATGCTTAATATACGTGGTGGTATTGCCAATGTTACTGTTGGTATGCAAAGTATATTTGGTGAAGCTATGGCAGGTGACAACTTTAGTGCTAAAGGTTGGAGATGGGGAATTGCTGAATGGCATAAAGGACTTCCTGGTATGGCTGCTGGTATGTATGATGAAAAAGCTCATGGTAAAGTAGATGGAGTTATTAAACTTTTCAAAGCTGTTGATTATGATGAAATTACTGGAGTTGTAAGAAACGCTGGTCTTGCTAAATGGTCTGAAAGAATTAGAAATGCTGGTTTTTCTCCTCAGACAATTGGTGAAAATTTCATGCAAAATGGAGTACTTCTTGCTATGCTTCATGAACATAAAATTATTACTATTGATAGTGATGATATTAGAGGTATTGGAGCTAGAATTATGAATAAAAGAGAATATTGGAATTATAAAAGGATTGGTCTTCTTGCTGAAATTCTTGGTGAAGAACAATTCAATGAATATAAAAAGTTTAAAGAGGAAAAGATGAAAGACCCTAATCTTCTTAAAGATTATGCTTGGTTTAGAAAAGATTTAGCTACTGATTTTGTTAAACAACATTGTAGTCCTAAACAACGTGATGAATATGTAAAGAAACAAAAAGAAGTAAAAGCTAGAATAGAAAAAGAATTTGATGCTAAGACTGATATTTATAGTCAACTTGAAGAAAAAGATGGTTATATTCAGTTTAAACAAAATTCTGATCTTGCTAAGCTTGATGAATTTAGAAGTAATAAAGATGGAGAAGATGTAACTAAAGCATACGCTCTTCTTGGAGAATTTTCTGAAAAAGTTCGTAAGACTAACAATTATATTCATGGCGTATATAATCGTCAAGGTATGGCTTATATTGAAAAGACTTGGTATGGTAGTCTTGTAATGCAATATCATAAACATCTTCCAATGGGTCTTATGAAGCGTTATCATACTAGAGGTAATTGGAATGAAGTTAGAAATTCTGTAAATAAAGGTATGATTGCTAGTTGTATAGACTTTTTAAAACTTGATATTGATTTGGTTAAACATGATGCTGATTTGTCAGATGATGAAGTAACTGCTCTTAAAGGTGTTCAAAACATTCTTACTCATAGTTATCAATTACTTACTCATCTTAAAACAACTTGGGAAATAATGCCTGATTACGATAAAGCTAATATAAAGAGAAATCTTGGAGATTTAATAGGAGTTCTTGGAGGAATAATAGGTTCTATTGCACTTATAGCATTAGGTGCAGATGATGATAAAAATAAAGGTGCATTTGAAAATATAATGGCAAATCTCGCTTTATATGAAAGTGATAGACTTACTTCTGAATCATTTATGTATAATCCTATAGGTATGCAAACTGAACTTAAAACTATTATGAGTACTCCTCTTGCTGCACAAAGTGTTATAAGTGATGGACTTAAAGCTATTTATGAAATAGGTGGTTTTATAATGCAAGGTGATAGTTTTGACCCAATTTATAAGAGTGGTCGATTTGCTGGAGAAAATAAGATTAGTGTTTATATTCAAAGACGTATTCCTATGTGGAATGGTATTAGACAAGTTATAGATTCTCCTGCTAATAATCATTATTATAAAGTTGGTGATACATTTTGTAGTCTTATTAATACTAAAGGTATTGGCAATTGGATTGGTGGTAGAGGTTATGATTATGGTAAAGAAGATTAGCCCACCCGTAGAAGAACTGATGAATTAATAACATAAGTTAAAGTTTTGATTACTATTGTTTATATAAATAGAAATGTTTATATTTGCAGTGGTAATCAAAACAAAGCTTCAAGTATATGCGAACATTGGACTATAGTGTAATGGTAGCACAATAGATTTTGGTTCTGTTAGTGATGGTTCGAATCCGTCTAGTCTAACGACTGATAACAGTGATAGCGATTGTAATCCTTGTGCCGTTTTTGGGTAATGTGGTTTTAAAGTTAAACATTATTTTACTTCCCTAGATTGTCGTGATGATAATCTAGGGATTTTTCGTATATAAGATTTAATGTTGATTTCCGTTGTTAAAAAAAAGGTGAAGCTCAACCTCACGGTCAAACTCCACCTACAAATCAATAAACAACTTAAATTCATTATCTAGCCGCTGCTAGGCGTAACAATCATTTAAATTATTCAATTATAAATACAAAACATAATATTTTATTTTCTTCTCTAATGGCTTATTTAGTTCATAATGATTGATTATATTATTGAAAGTAATAATCGTCTTGTAGCTCAACGATGATATTATTTAGCGAATATTTAAAAGGTAAGTATGCAAAGGAATTATCAAATTATCAATCATTCTCAAGCCACAAGACGATTTATCGGTACAACTGAATAACTATTCAGAAGATTAATCAAACTCGTTTATATAAGAAATTAAAATCTTAAATAACGGAACATTATCTTTAGCATAAGTTTATTGGTCAACTCCAGCATAATCATTTTCTATAACAATTATAGTACTATCATTATAAATAGGATTATAAGTACTTACACTATCTGTAACTATTACAGGAGTTATTTCTTCTTCTTTTTTATGAGTAGTACAACAAATAAGAATAAAAGCAATAACTGTGAATAGAAGTATTACTACTTTTAAATGTTTATTATAATTAGGATTCATGATTTTATAAATAAAACTCCTGCTACTTTCACAAGCAACAGGAGCAACACTATTAACATTTACAATAAAAACATTATTTCATATATAAGTCTATATATCTTTGAATAACTATTGTAGGAGTAGAACCTACCATTTTAAAAGTAATAGTTTCATTATTTTTAAATACAGTAGTAGGAAAATCTTTAAGAAAAACTTTGTTATTTCTATATGCTTTTATTTGATTCTTAGTCAAATCTGCAAAGTCTGTAATTACAAGATGAATATCTTTCTTACTATTTATAATTGCTTGTTTAAGATTTTCTATTTGGATTCTACAACCAGTACAACCTTTAGTTGTTATTACATTAATTACCTTGCTCATGATTATCTTTATTTTTATTTTCTTCAATATGAGCAACCTTAATGTAATATTCTCCATCAGGAGTAAACTCAACATTTTCGTTATGAAGAATAATTTCATAATCTTTAGCAAGATTCTTCAAATCTCTAACAACAAGAGCTAAATTAGCAACAGTTACCTTATTAACATCTTCGTTGTTTAAAGCATTATTTAAAAACTCATTAGCTTTATTAAGCTCAACAACTACTTGAGCATGACGCTCTACCATTCTTTTAACCCAATTCTTCATTTCAATTTTAGCCATAATTTTATTTATTTAATTGTTTATTACTAGTTGAACCAAAACCACCATCAGCTCTATCAGTTATTCCAAGGTCTTCAAGATTCTTTACAATTTCCCAAACAATTTGACGGTCATGTGGAACTTTAAGTTGTCCAATTACATCACCAATTTTTGGAAGTTCAGCATCTTCACTAAGCTTACGAAATACAATAAATATTTCTCCTCTATATGATTCATCGATTGTTGGAGGAACATTTTGCATAACAAGTTTAGTCTTAGTAAAACGACTATTAGCAAAAATACTAATTTCATCACGATATTCAGTAGCTACATGAATACCAGTACCACATACTATTCTTCCATCTTCTTTAAGTTCAATAGATGTACAAACAACATCGCAAGCTGCATCAGTTGCATGTCCGTATGCATGACCGTCTTTATCATCTTCACTCATATAATGAGCATACTCTGGAATTTGAGCTTTAACTTTAGGGTCAAGCCAAATCTTAACTGGAACAAAATCAATAGCTTGACGAAGAGCATCTTTAAGCTCTTTTTCTGCTAGTTCACGATTGTCTGGAGTTTCTTTAAAAGCATTAGCATAATTAATAAATGCTTCTGCAATACGATTACTTAATTGACTCATTTTCTACATTATTAAAATTAATATTTAATTTATCTATATCAAAATTATAAACATTACTAATTCATTACAAAGATAACTATTATTTTTAAAATTAGCATTATTATTAGCATAATAATTACTGTAATAAAGAAAGTTTAATAGTTCAACTCTTCTACGGGGGGTCTCTAGCTCATCTAGTACTTCTAAAACTTCTTGTGTCATAAGTTGTATTATCGGTATTAATATGAACTATAGCCCGCCCGTAGGAAGCCTTGAGAATTATCCTATTAATTTATTTAATTTATCTCTAACATTAATAATCCAATCTTTAGCTGCAACATTACTATTAAATACTAATGACTCAGGAACACAAGGAAGAACATTATCATCATCAGTTTTTATTCCATAAGCAACAGTTTGATATTGTTCTGTTTTAACTAATTGAAATTGGACTATTATACCATAATCAAATTCACCTTTAACATGGTCAAAGAATAGAACTCTTTTACCAACATCATGTTTAGGAATTTTTATTCCTTCTACATCATTATTATTATTATTAAAATTAACTTGCATAAAGTACTACATTATTAAGAGCTTTATTCATATTATTATTAGCAGAACCCCAAACAAGACTATTCATACGTTTCTCACCTTCAAGGTTAGCAACATTAGAATAAAATCCAGTTACAGCATTATAAGCACCCCAAGCAGTACCATAAATATCTTTCTGACCAATACCATCATTATAATAATCAAACATATTATAAAGCATATTGCATTTACGAGTACTAATTCCAGTTGCTTCAAGAAGTCTATAATCACGATTAATAAGACGCTTAAATCCAGTCTTATTATCATAATTAAGAAGTTTCTCTATTTCAGTAGGAGTTAATTGTAATCTACAAAGATATTCATAAACTTGTTCATCTTTCATAGTAACTTTAGCAAGTTGACGATAAAGTTCTTGTGCATCAAGAGCATGAGAACAAGCTATCTTTAAAACTTGAGCACCAAGTTCAAGCTTTTCTTTAACTGACTTAGTATGACGAAGACGAATATGACAATCAGCTTTATTTAAAGCACCATTCAGCATATTAGTACAAATAACTCGTATAGGAGTAATCATAATGTCAACAGAACAATTACCATCATGACCATTACTAAATACAAGATAATTATCTACAACATCATTACTATTGGCTACAGAAGTTTGAATCGGAAGTTTAGCACTAACATAAACTTTTTCACCAAAGTTAAGACAAGCAGCTTTATCCCATTGAGCTTTACCTTCTCCAATAGCATTATTGAAGAAATTAAAAGCATCCATGTTTTGAACAATTTCATATTTGTCTTTAACAAGTCCAAGAGGATAATTATTATCTGTACGATAAGTAGCATAAGCATTGTCCATTTCTCTATAAATATTTCCTTTATGTTGAAAAGCACAATTATCTATAAAATTATTTCCATTTATATTAAATGACATTTTTGCTACTAATTCACATTTTGCTACAGACCAATCAAGTCCAGCTTTAGTCATAACATCTTGAGCAGTTTGACAATCAGAAACATCTTTACCTAAAGCCCAAGGAAGACCACCTTTATTATATTTACTCATAATTCATTATTTAAATGTTAAACCATATCCTTCTTTATATCTATCAAATGTTTCTAGAACCCAATTCAAAGCCCAGGTAGATTTACCTGAGCCTTGAATACCTTGACAAATAATTACTTTACTCATCTTTTACATCTTCTTCTGATTTATTATAATTAGGATTTAAATCACCATTATCCATATAAGTATATCTATAAACTTTATCTACATATTTTTCAATACTTATAATATGGTCTTTTAATTGTTCACCATTATATTTTAAATAACTAGCAGTGCTTACAGCATCTGATAAATTTTCACCAACAACATTTACTTGAAGTTTAGTTTTATCTTCTTTTATAATGTCAGTTTTAACAGTATATACAGTAATTACATCCATATTATTTTATATTTAAATTTTCATTAGTAACAACTTTTCCAATATTAGAAGTACAACCTTCTCCAACAATTTTCTCTTTAAGAGATTTCTTATCAACAGTAGGTTTAAAGTCCCAATTATCAGGATTAGTATGACCTACTTGTTCCATAAGTTTATAACCTTCACCATTGAGAAGTTTAGCAGCAGATATAGGAATTGTAACATTAATTGTAATGTCATCTAAATCTTCAACTTCTACTTCACCAGCAGCTACATTATTTTCTGCAACAGCAGTCTGTTGAATAGAATCAAGAAGACTATTAATATCTACAGAATCATTACATTGTAATGTATTCATAAATATACCATTAGCAAATACTCCTCTAAGAGTTTCAGTTATATGATCAATTTTATTAGTATCAACTTCTACAGAAACAGAAGGACGAATACTAACTTTACCAGTACCCCAATCAAAGAATTTCTTACCTTTCTTATCTTCTTTACCAAAAGTATTAATTGCATAAAGAACAAGATTAGTAAGAGATTTTATAGTATTATCTTTACTTTTGTCTAAAGCTGCAAGTCTATCTTTTTCTGCTTTGATAGCAGCTTTATCAGCTTTAAGTTTATTGATATACTCAACATAATTCTTAACTTTAGAAGTTATTTCTTCTTTATTAAGTTTAAGTTTTTCTTCAATTTCAGGAGTAAGTTCACCACCATTTTCTTCAAGCTCTTCAAATATATCAAGAAGTTCTCTATCAATGTCAAATATACTTTTTGCCATAACTTTATATTTTTATTATTAGTTTTATTACTTTGAATATGATTACAATTTAAATAACGATATTTATTTGAATAACGATGTTTACTTAACACAATTATTTTATTTCTACAAGGAATGCCTTGATTTGTAACAGTAACGTGTATAGGTTCAAACGTTTCGTTATCATAGCATAAATATCCATCTTTAATTACAACTCTAGTAAAACCTTTAAGTTCATACTTTCTAATAAAAGCATCTGTAATATCAATACTATTAAATAGAAGAGTATAATTAGCTTTTAAAAATTGAAAATCACATCTTATCATTTGCCAGTTCTAACACCTCTACTATCTGCTAAATAATTAGCATCAGTAGCAACAAATTCAACTTTAATTTTACCACAATTATTACAACGAGAAACAATATTAATTCCTACAGTTGCATCAGTAGAATCTTTAACTTCTACTTCTTTATAAACTTCATAATGATGAAGTCCAATAAAACATTGTTTATTTAGTCCCATATTAAACATAATCTAAAAGTAAAACTTCATTCATACATTCATTATCAGCTTTGCTAAAATTATTATATTTATTGGCAAACCATTTACAACCTAATAAATATTGATACCATTTAGCACTAACACTAGCATGAAATTCTTTAACTCTAATAAAAGGTTTACAATATTCTTTCCAATCCCAATAAGTAATAGCAGAATCTATATTTACATTATACTCTTCTTTTAAATAAGAAAGATAATTTCTAAAACGATGTTTTTCAAGAATCACATCTTTAGGTTTGCTTCTTCTATCATAAATAATTCTAATTGAAAGTTCAGTTTTACCAATATATTTCCAAATATTATTATTTACAACACCATAATCAACTCTATTATGAACAAAATGCCATCTACCATCATTATAAAAATCAATACGAATATCAAAATAATCAATACCTGCATTAACTTGTTCTTCAATGGTTTTATCTTGACATTTGTTCCAAGGTCTTGTTAACTTCCCCCAAAGATTTTTAGGAGGAAGATAACTTAAAGTATTATGACTACCTATCATAGCGGAATATCTATTATAGTTTGTGTATTACCATCATAAAGTTCAGGAGCTTCATTAGTTATCATATAAGATATATTATTTAAATTATAACCTTCTTTAGATAACCAATAATCAACAATTTCATCTTCAGTAGGAGCAATATTTTCATATTCACTAATATCATGAAATTCAACCTGACCTGAATTATAATTTAATATACTTATCCACATAATTATTCTTGTAAGTTTATATTTATGAAGTTTAATAAACGATTTACCATATTACTTAATGCTTATAGAACAATCAACCTTATGAGTAGCTTCACCATCCTTAGCATAATAATTACGTTCTACTTTAACATTAATACTAACATCAGGATTAGCAATCTCAAAATCTTTAATTGCAGCAAGAATAGAGGCTTTCAAATTTTCACCAGCTTCTTTTGTAACTTTAATAGTCTTTTCCATAATCTTATAAGTTTAAATGAGTTTCTACATTATTTACTACACACAAAGGACATTCATCAGTTAGCATGAACATAGTTTCAGCAGAACAATAACCATTTGATTCAAGCCAATTTACAGCTCTTTCATTATCATCAGTGGCAGTTTCATCTTCTGCAAAATCATCAGTTACATCTGTAACTTCAATTTGTCCAATATTATAATTTAAAATACTTATCCACATGATTTACAACAACTTAATAGAAATTTAACTTCATCAGCAAGTTCCTTAGCCATAGGATGAGGAACTCCACTAACACCATCAGAACGCAAGTTTATAAAATGCAGCCAATCGTCAATAAAAGCAGTATGAACTACTTGAGTTTTAGTATTAAGAGGAAGAATTTCTCTAGCTTGTTGAGCAGTCCAACCAAGTTCTATACATTTACAATATATAAGATTTGCTATTTGAAGACCATATAAGAACCAGTTTATAGCGTTCCAATTTACAGTATATTTATCACGAATTATACCATTATAATAAATTTCATTATCTTCATAGAAACCATCAGTATAATCGTGACCATCACTAGTAGGATCAACATCTGGAATCCAAGGAAGTTTAGCAACAGTTATATTATTACCAAATTTATCAGCATTATAACGACAATAACGAGTAGATTCTTCACTTATACTATTAACTCTATGACGATTTAATTCACGACTAGCACCAATATCTGTTGTAAAATTAAAAGTACATCTAGTGATACGATTATATTCACTATTATGAATTTCATCAATAAATTCAAGTTCGTCAATCCAACCATTTTCTACTAAAACTCTCATATTAGTAGTAACATAAGCATAGTCTTTTTCATTTATATAGAACTTGCTATATTTATTATATTTAAGCCTACATTCAAATTGAACACTAGCTCTAGGAACATATAAAGGATAACGAAGATGAACAGTACCATGCTCAAGTACACTTAAATGACAAGTTTTAAGTTTTTCAATATCATAAGGTTGATTTATAACATCTATACCTTTAAGAAGAGTTCTAACTATAAAACCATAATCAGTTTCTCCATTATTTTTAGGAGTACTTTGATAGCAAACTCTGGCACATCTAGCTATATGTTTCCAAATAGCATCAAGAGTATAATCTTCTTGTCTCCAAAGTTCAACACTAGGATTTACAACTTTAATCATATTATTTACTTTTTATGTTTAACAAAATATTTTCCAGCAGCATAATCTTCAGGAGAAACAGCAATTACATTCTCTTTGTGTTCGCTAGTAACAGGAATTTCTTTATCATCAGCAGATAAATTATATACATATCCATCATTATCTCTACAAAGATGTTCAAAGCCATAAGCAGCTATAATTTCGTTAGTTACATCTTTCTTACTAATTTCTTCAATAAGAAGTAATTTATCTGTTTTAACAAGAGTAGAAATATCAATAAAAACTGTTTCTAGACCCCCCGTAGAAGGTATACTAGGTTCACCTTCAACAGTAGTATTTAACCAAGCCAATAACATATTACAATAATTAGCTAAATCTTGAATAGTATCAAACATACTTTCATCTTTAACATTAACATTACTATAACCTTGAAAATCATCTTCAATAAGATGAATCAAACGATTAGCTTTATCGTATATTCTAGCTAGACCGTATCTATAGCCTAGTTTATCACAACCTTTATTAAAAGCATTACCATAATCAGCATTCTTTTTAGCCATAAGATTAAGCATCTTATTTTGCTGGTCACGTAAAGCAACAACTTCAGGAGTAACAAGATAATCTGGAACTACTTTATTAAGAGTAGCTTTCCAATACTTTAAATCACTTTCTGTCATAATTATTATTTTATATTAAACGTTAATTGTTCCTACAGCTTTAATAGTTTTTCCACTAGATAAATGAATCAAATGATTCTCCATACATTCAGCAGTAGTTCTATCTAGAGGAAAACTAAGTTTATCTTGCAAATTATAAAATCTAGCAAAATCTTTAATATCATCAAACCATAAACGATGACAACCTATATTAAAAACCCATTCTTCTTTACCTAACTTACCAACATTTAAATTATCAGCAAATTTATCTATATACATACATCTTGAAACACAAAATGAACCTATTCTAAATTGGTTATAACTAAATGTAAATTCAGTTTTACCACTAAGAATATAATTAGTATAAAGCTGATTAAATACATTGATAGCAATTTCAAGAGGAACTACAGCACCACGACTAGTTTCAACCCAATTAGGTTTACCAGGTTTAAGTCTAAGTTGTGTATTAGCAAATATATTATTTAGTTCACAAGATATAGAAGTAATATGTCTATTAGTTTCATCAATATAATAATTTGTATATTTAACATTTCGTACTTTATTGCCATTTCGCCAATCATTAATGTTATTATCCTGTTTAGCTAAAGCTTCTTCATAATTGTTTTTTGCTATAGCTTTAAATTTTTCTGCTCTTTTAATAAAAGCTTCATAATCAGCTTTATCTTTAGCTTCTATTTCTGCAACATATTCATCAGACCAATTCTTATTAAGTTCTTTCCAACTAATATCTTTATGAAGACAATATTTTGTATAGAACTTACATTTCTTAATATGAAGTTTTTGTTCATCATTAAACAAATTATCATTAAGAATAGCATTAATTGAAGGAAATCCAACATTATATCCACTAATATAAATTACATTATTAGATAAAGGTTTATATTTTGGTATAAGTCTATTATATTTCTCAACAAGATCTTTAATTTCTTCAAAATATTTAGCTCTACTAGAAGAAATATATGTATGTTCAGGAATTTGTTTACTTATAGAATTAAGTACTTTATATTCATTATAAAAAGTTTCAAGATACTTTTTAATAAGATACTTTACATACATATTTATAAGTATCTTCTTGTTCTTTGATTCAGTTATATTATAAACAGGAATATTTTCATCAATTTTATAAATAGTATAATTTTCTGGAACACCACGTTCAATAGCCATAGAATATTCAGTTCCTACTTTAATTACAGCTATCTTACGTTTACGGTCAATAACTGCCATACAAGAATCTTTAATTCCTCTATACCAATTTTCACTATCCCAATTATCTTTAATATAATCAGGAGTAAGCTTTTCAGCTAGACCTTTTCCTCTATGAAAGAAATAACCATAACCAAAACAATAAGGATGATAATTACTTTCAAACCATCCAGGTTCGTCACGATGAATACCTTCATGGATACCTTCTCGCTGACAAAATATATGTCTAATTTTTTTCTTAGGTTCAGCACCTACTTTACTTTTAACCATATCTTTAATATTATAAGTTTATAAACTTTAGAAATATAGACATCTTAAATAACAAATCAATTATTATCAAGAAGATGACTATTATCGGAACAATTATAAATATAAAAAATCCAATATTATATCTTTTACGTTCTTCATTCATAACATTTTATTCAGCATAATTATAATCATTTATTTTATTTAATATTTTAAATTTTTGTCTGTCTGCAAAGATAATCATTTCTGATTAATTATATTACAGACATAATAAAACCGCTCACATAAAAGAAAAACTGCATGTATGCGAATATTTCCTACGGGGCGGTTATAGTAACAATCTATATGTATAGACGATAAACTACACTATCATTATCTTCTTGAACTTTATCTGTAACAATATAAGTAGTAGAAGTAAGACTTTTAAGTGAAGTTTTATTCCAAACTTCAGTTAGAGAAACTTTAATACCTTCTTTATAAACAGAAGTACTTCTCCAATCATGACCATCATCAGTTTCATTACTAAGAGCAAGATAATATTCATCTTTATTAATCTTAGCATTAAAACGTTTCAGAATAGTATAATAAGGATAGAATTTCATTTCTCTACTGTAAAGTTTCCTATAATAAGGCTCTATCCTAGTTTTATTTACAATAGATTCATCTACATTATCATAAGCATTAAGATTCATATTTTAATTATTAATTGTTATAACTTTAGCATGAAATGGAACCTTATTAACTCCACTTCTCTCACGAAATTCTACACTTGCATATTTACCAATATATTTATCTTTTTCTTTAAGAATCATTTCTTGATAATCATGACTAGCGTTTATAGTACATTCAAATTGATTATCATTAATATCATTCTGAAGAACTAGTTTACATAAATCTTTTCTAACTCCTTCAGGAACAACATCAATAATTTTAAATTTACCATCATCAATTCTTTTATACTTAAACATAGCAGAGTTTCGTTTACCAAATTGGTATTCAGCATCAGAATCTCTTATAATAAGACCTTCAAAACCAAGACTAATAAACTTATCTCTAAACCTAGTAGCAGTATCAAAGCAATCAATATTTACATTAGGGAGAAGAACTAGTTGACTTTTATTATTAAGATGTTCTGTAATATCATTATAGTCATAACAAATCTTTTTAATACCATTAATTCTGATATTATTTCTAAGAGTTGTTGGCATATTTTCAATTAGAACATCGTAACACCAATATTGAAGAAGTTTATGTTGAGGTAAATTTACATTCTTAACAAAACTATTAATATTATTGACAGTTTGTCCAGGAATATAAAGTTCTCCATCAAGACAAGCACCTTCTTCAATCATAGCATCAAGCAAATCAGGACTTATATATGGAAGAATTACATCATCCATCCAAGAAAGTTTTTTAGTCCATTCAGTTCCTTCTCTAGACCAATAACGAAGAGAAACAGGTTTAAATATATCTTTAGTAGCAGTAGCTCCAATAATACATCTAACACCATTAATCTTCCATTGACCTATAAAACTCTTCTTAGTAAAGGGTTTATTATCTTTAAGAACTTTAGCAAGCATTGGAAGAATAAATCCATCACTTGTAGTATTATTCTTTGGAAGATAAGCATTAAGATAATTAATTAAACTGATTCTATCTTCAATAGTATCAGGACCATTGTCTTTAAGCTCAGAAAGAAGTTTGTAACCTTCTTTACGTTTAGCTTTAATTCTAGATTGAATCTCATCAGCTTTAATAAGCTTTTGAGGAATTATTTGATAATGGTCATGGCCACCAACAGCTCCATAATGAAGATTTATGCCACCAGCTTCAGATTGATCTATATTCCAATATAATGGTTCACCTTTAGCATTTCTTTTATATAATATCATTTAATTTGAAGTTTAATATTTCCAAGAATAGCAGCTTTAATATCAGCATTTAAAGATTTAGCAGTAGTTCTTTTTGGTTTTTCAAAACCTTCAAGAGTTGCTTCTTTTGCTTTCTTACGAGTAGTACGAGCATTTTTTACTTTCTTACGTTTATCATAAACAACAGAAGGATTTGTCTCTTCGTATTTAAGATTATCTTTATGAAGTTGAACTAACCTATCAAGATAAGTTTTAAGTTTATCTTCATCTTTAGAAAGATAAGTATAAAGTATAAATGCAAGTTTAGACATTTCATAAGTATAAGGAACACCTATAGTTTGCATAAGCCTAAGACCATCTTTAACTCTAGAACAATCAAGATGTTTAAATTGACTTTCTATAGCTCCATCAATACCAAGTCTTGCAACATAACCAGAACAAAGTTTCTTGTCTATATTGTCAAGTTGCATAGTATATTTCTTAGGAATAGGAAAATCAATCATATTATTTATCTTTAAATATAATAACTTTATTAGGTTTACCTAATACACCATAATTATATTGACATACTTTAGCAATATCAGAACATTCACAAGTTCTATAAGACTTATTAGGACTGTAACAACAATGAGTCGCTAAATCATAATCTATAGGAATATGAACAACTTTATTGAAAGGAATTAAATCTCTAAGAGTAATATAGTCATCACTATTTGTAGTAAAATCTATATTTCCATAACATATAACGTTCTGTCTATAAGATTCTATACTAAAAGTTTTATCTCCTCTTTTAAGTTTAATAGCATGATTATTATCAAGTTCAAGTTCTTCTTTATCACTAATATATGTCATTATATAAGCAATACCATTACGCTCAGTACGGGAGTTCACAGTCCGATATTCTTTGATAATAGGCATTGGTATCACCCATTTCTGAGTTTTTGTATCTAATCTCGACATATCTAATAGTTTCTTTAATAAAAGTATCTATTTCATTCTTAGTATATTTATCATGCAAATCAGCAAAATCTTTACATTCATAATTCTCAAGACCAAATTCACCACGACTAATAAATAAATAAGGAATACCATAAGTTTCAAAAAGATATTTAGCACCTTCTCGACCAGTTCTATCAAAATCAAGAAAACTAAGTATCATTCCATCATCAGCAAGTTTCTTTTTTATCCATTCATATTCATTTACTTTAAGTCTATAATTTTCACTAGGTAAATTAATGACACCTATATTAAGAAGTTTACCAGCCCCCCCGTAGAAAGGTTTGTTAGTTAAATGACTTCCTAAACTAAGTCTATCTTTACTACTTTTAGTAATAATAATATAATCATAATTATCTAGTTCAAGATTTAATAGACCTTCAAGAACATTACAATTAGTAATAAACTTTAAATCAATATGTCTATTTCTAAGAGGGAAATATAGTTTAATTAAATAAATACCTTGTTTATTTTGTCCAAGCATATAAGCATAACAAGGGTCTTTACTACTATATCTATATTTAGGATCAGAATTAGAAGCACGATTGATATAATATTGGTCAACTGGAATTACAAAATTAGTATTAAGATAAGCAAAATTTACATCCCATTTATCCCATATAGTTTTATCTTCTTTATTCCATGAACGTGGAACAATTTCAATAATAGCTTTACGACTTCTAGTTTTAAATAAAGCATTTTTTATTTCATCATCTACAGAATAATCATGTTCACGATTATCTATTACATCTGCAAATGTTCTATAAATATGTTTTAAAATAAAATAGAAATCTTGCTTATTATCAGTACTAATAGGTCTTTCGTATGCAACACTAAGAACGTAAGCTACAACACCATAAACATCTTCAAAAAATCCAAAACCACCAAAATCTCTAACTTTAAGTCTACCTTTTCTATTATAAGTAATTCCCATACTACCATCAGTATCATCATCTCTAAATACAGATTTGATAAGATTATTATGTTCAATACAATTATGAACAATTTCAATAGGAATATTAAGATATTTACTTACAATATCTTCTTGACTTATACGAGATTCGATAAAAGCTTTAGTTAATCGAGAAGTATTAACATTACGTTTCATATTATCAACAAAAGAAAAAGGGGTAATACAATTTCTTGCATTACCCCAAACAATTAATTTATAGAACCTATTAGTAGAATCATTCTAAGGATGAATAGTTACATCTTTAGAAAGGCAAATCGTCTGAAGCTCCTTCAAAAGCGGCATTTCCATAAGGATTAGCAGCAGCATTACCACCTAAATTAGGCATACCAGGAATTGCCATTCCAGCTCCAGCACCAGGCATTTGTGGCATACCTATAGAAGGAGCTTTATTAACTTGCTTTGGAGTAATAGATTCCTTAGCTGCATCAATACGAAGAATTGCTGGAGGATTATTACCTTTAACAACCTCAATAGCTCCACTACCAACAAAACCAGTGAAACTTAATTCACCACCTTTATCTACATTAGTCCAATCACCTTTACGATTACGAACAGCACGAAGAAGTTTAATCCAAAGAGAAACAGGATTACCATTTGCATCTTTATAGCAAGGCTTAGCAGTCTCACCATCTGCAAGATTAAGCGTTCCATTAAGCATAGCAGCTACATTCTCAAATACATGACGATAACCATCAATTACAGATTGTGGTTCAATAGCTACATACTGAATGTTACCATTCTCATCTTCTGTAAAATCCTCGAAAGTAAGAGTTAAAGCATCTTCCTCTTCAGGAGTCATTTCACGACCCTTGAAATAAAGCACATCAAGAATATGCTTAGCCCAGTTAAGAACATTATCAACTTGCCAAGCATCTTTTCCATCAGGAATAGTATCAACATTACTCTCAACAGGGAACAAAGTCTTAACAATATAACGTCTTTCATTTACATTAGTATGATTACTAGCAAACGTAAATGTAAGACGAGGAACTCTAAGACCTGTAAATGCTTTAGCTTCAGCGTTAACACTCCAATCTACAGATACAGAATCAAGATGACCAACAAACAAACCATTACTTGCAGCGTCTTTCTCATGAAATTTAAGACGATTAACTGCATGACGACTGTTGTTAATACCTCTACGATTTACTTTCTTTGCAGCACCATTTGCAACTGCTGCTGCATTTTCCTTTTCATTTGTCATAACTTAATTAAGTTTTATTGTTTAAAAATTGAGTTTAAAAAAGGGAACTGAACTTAATCAATTCCCTTATAATAAAAATTACTTATTAATGCTTACTCAGCAGCCTCATTATCAGTATCAGCATGCTCAGCATCAGCAGCCTTCTTACCAACACGAACTGGCTTTTCATCAGTATAATCACCAACAGGATAAAGAGCTACCTCAACATCCTCATAACCATTGTTAAGCTTAACAACAACACGACCCTTCAAATCAATGTCAAATACACGCTTAATACCAGTCTTATCATCAAGGTCAGCCTTCATCTGCTCCCAAGTAGAAGTATCAGAGAAAGACAACTTCAAACCAACACCAGGAACATTACCATTAGAAGCAAGCTTAGCACCAACATAAGCTGGAGCCTCTGGAGCAGCAATATCATCAACTGTTACATGAGAAGCAATTTCCTCATCAGAAGCATCACTAGCAAGATTAAACTTCTCAATAAGAGCCTCACGATTATTAGCTACAATATCAGGAAGTTGAGACTTCAAAAGTTCAGCCTTCTCTTCAGCAGACAAACGAACTGGACTCATAACATCCTTACCAGTCTTAGTCTTCTTAGCATAAGCCTTACCGATAAACCACTTAGTAAGAGCAGTTACAATACTCTGAGCGTCAATAGGATTATCAAGGTCAAGACCATTCTCCTGAGCAATAGAAACAACCATATCAGTACGCTGAGCAACTTCATTCTCAGCCCAAGAACTATTGTTTACAAACATGATGTTATCACCACTAGCAAGATTAAGAGCCTTAGAAACAGCAGGAGTGATAGCAAAACCACCCTTTGTAGAAAGAGCTACAAGCTGAGGTTCATTACTAACTGTAGAAGTCTTAACACCACTAGCTACAACATTGAGAGAATCCAAACCGAATGATACATTACCTAATTTCATAATCTTTAAATTTTAATTGTTAATAATATTATTAATTGTTTGCTCGCTACGAGCATTAATTTAATCTTGAGTAGAAGAATTAACTTCTTCAATGTTTACAAAATCATTGGAATCAAGATTAGTATTTCCAATGACTTCCATAATCTCATCATCAGACATTACACCCATAAGATAATCACTTGCTATATCTCTAGCACCATACATAAAGGCTCTATGACCAATAAGTATTCTAGGATATTTCTTATAAGTATCTTTAGTAAATAGGTCAGCAGCAACAGCTTCACTATAACTAAAATGTCCTTTAGATGTCATTTCAACAACTTTACCATTTATACTCTTAAATCTATGAAGTTCATATTCAGTAACAAAATCTATTGGTTGAGCAGCTATTCTAATTACAGGAAATTTACCTTCACTAGCAACTTTCATAGCTTGTATTTTATTAATACATCTAACACATTTGTCATTGATTTGAAATTCATCATATTTATTACCTTTTAAATCAGCATAATATTTAAGAGGATAAACACCAACTACATCATCATTAGTCTTTTCTTCTGCTTCTTTAGCATTTCGACATTTAACAACATAATCAGGAAGTTGAGTTTCTAGATAAATCGTATTACCGTCAGTATATTGATACTGAGGTATATAATCCTTAGTACAATTCCAGACTATACCTGCCCTCAGTAATAACGCTTTAATTATATGAACATCAACACCAGTCTTACCATTGATAACATGAACGTGTTCAATACAAGTACTAAAAGGCAAATTTAAGTCTTTAGCTCTCATCATAATGGCTAAACCATCTTGAACGCTTTTAAGACCACTTTTATCACTTGTAAGAATCTTCTTTAGAAAAAACTCTGCTTGAGCAATACCTTTCTCATCAAGAAGATTAACATTAGCAAGAGCAGTGTCAGTTTCACTACGTCTAACAACCATTGTACGATTGTTTTTACTTTCTTCTTCTTTATTCATTATTTTCAAAGAGCATTAATAAGTTATTTCTTATTTCTGATGCAAAGATAAGAACTTTTATCTTAATCTACAATCATATAATTAGAATTAACATCAACTTTAACATTTGGACTATCAACGTTCATTAATTTGTGATTACTATCCATCGATTTGTTTTCCAATTGCTTTTCTTCTAATGTATTTTTGCAGTAAAGAGTATATAATATAATAGGTGTGTTAAAGTTTACCTTACTAAGTCTATAAAGGTAAGATTTAATATCTTCGCATAAAGGAGAAGTAATGATTATAATATCTACATCTATATTAAGTTCTTTATCAGGACTATTAGTTACAGATAAAACATTTATATCTCCTTTATTAAACATAGTTTGATAAAGTTTCTTTTGAGAACTAACACCCATTACTTTACGTTGACCTTTCTTAGCACCAGTTTTATAGAAAATAGGATTTCCGTCAATATCTACAGCTAGAATAGATTCAAGTTTATCATGATAAGCTTTACAAATAATTTTACTATTAGCTACATTTAAATTATTAGCTACATCATTAGCCATATCTGCAAACTTATTAATAATAAGAATCTTTTTATTATCATTGTTTTCGATAATTTCAGCAATAGCATTAATCTTATATGAATAATTAGCAACAAGTTTACCACGTTTTCTAATCATATCATAAGTGACATTAGCTTTCTCCTGAATAGCAATAGGATTATAAAGTTTATCTATTTGCTGATTATACTCAGTAGTCATATCTAAATGTTCACTCCAGCCATTATCTCTAGCAAGAGCATCACAATATGCCATAGCAGAATCATTATTACTTGTTCCACTCATAGCTTTCTTTAGATTTTCAAGACCACCAAATATATTAATACTAATACGAATATTATCATTATAATATTCAAGAAGTTTAGCATCTTCAGTATCAGCGTTAATAGAAATAGGAATCCTATACTCTTCTACGGGGGGGTTAGTACGAGAACTATCAACTTCACCTTGAGTGACCTCTTTAACAATAGGACACATAGAACAAAACGAATCTTTATCTTTACTGTTTATAGTTTTACTAAGAATAATAAGTTTAAATGTACTTTTATCTAGTAAACCAAGATGAGCAAAAGTGAAACTACTAGGATTATAAATAATAGTAAGTAAAGGATTATATTGATTAATATTATCACTAATCCAATCAATACTAAGAATCTTTATATTACCACTATTTATGAATCTTTTAAATATAGCATCATAAATATTGTTTTGTTGAGTAAGATAATTATTAATAGTTTCTTTATTACTAAAATCATCTACAACAATTACTACACTTGCAGTCGGACTTCTATTAAAAAGTCTTGGAAGAATCTTATAAATAGGTTTTAAACTATCTAAAGGAGGAGGTATAATCATAGTACCATTACCTTTACGACCATTCCAAGTTTCGACAGCTTCATCAATAATTTTTTCTTCTGTCATTGTTCCATATCTTCATTATCAAATAAACTATTATACATACCAAAGTTCTTCTTTAAAAGAGCTTTTCCACTAAGAGTTTTCTTATTCTTATCACCTTTTTGATTAGGACTAATACCAAGTTTAATAGGATTAATAATCTTATAAGCTTCTTCATAATAATATTTATAATCTATATTACGAAGAGATATATCTTTATCATCAAGTTTATTAAGAATAATAACAGGTTTTCCACTAGCTAAAACACTACGTTGATTACTATTTACATTCTCTTTCATTATAATAACTCCTTTAGTAGAAACATAGAAACGAACATGACGTTGACTATGAATATCAATTACTTTTCCATTTTCTACTTTTTGATAAACAACTTCAAATTGTTTACCTACATTTTGAGTTTTACAAAAATCAAGAATATCTTTATGATTACGAAGTGTTTCCATAACTGAAATTCCATGTGCAAAATATTCAAATACAGCTTTAGCAACTACAGGCATATCATAACCTTTTTTCAAATCTTTAAGATATTGTTTAGGGTCAAGACCACCTTTATATTCAACTTTATCATTACTTTGAATATCAAAATAATTATTAATATCTCTAGTAACAAAAAGTTTATATCGTTCTGAATCTGCACTTAATTTATTTTGAGCACACCAATCATCAGTTATACGTTTAAAATCTTCTTCTTTATCTTTAGGAAGTTTTACAATAATACCATCAGTATTAGCACTAACAACATGAATACCATCAAGTTCAAGAGCTTCTACTACCATCATTACCATCAACTGTCCATTGATAGTTACTTGCATCTGCGCAAATCTATCGAAAAGAAAGAACATTTCAAAGCCAAACTTTCCATAAATTGCATTAATAACAATCTTCAAAGCTTCAGCTGCTAGCTTATTGTGTACACCAGTTACGATAAGACCATCTTCATCTTTAGTATGTTTACATTTAATACGAGTTAGACGAAAATAATCAACCATTTTAACAAATACATTATTATTCAAATGCTTAGGAGCAATATTATATGCAACCATAACACTAGGATAAAATGAACTTATATCATAATGTACATATGTATATTTATCAGTACTTGTTAATACAGCAGGTCTATCTTGTGAATGTAAACCACCAGTAGCAATAGTGTAAGTAGTACCATAAAATTGAATTACTTTTTCAAAGGCATCTTTATTAGTTCTATATATAACAACTTTCTTCATATCTTCAAGTAAATCTTGAAGTTGTTTAGTTTTAAAACATATATGAGGAAATATTATTTTATTAAAACTAAGAGCAGTTCTTTGAGTACGTAAATCTTTAAATTTATCTACACTTAAACCACTACGTTCAGAATAAAACTTATATAGAAGTTTATCTGCAATACTACTTCTAGCAGCACATAAAAGATTAAGATTAAATGCAGCACCTAAAGAATATCTAAGTTTAATCTCATCAGGCTTTTGTCTAGCAATTTCACAAACTAGATATACATCATTCTTATTATAATGAAGCATAGGTTTAACATACTTAGGAAGAATATATCTATCAAAATCATTAGTAATCAAATGATTAAGTTGTTCATTAGTCATACCACGATAAGCATCTTTTTTCCTATATATATCACCTTCTTCATCATCAATAGGAGGAAGTTTAAAATCTAGAAGATTATGCCATTTAAGATTAATACTTACTTGTTTAAGAGATTTACCAAACTTCTTTCTTTCACCAGTGTCTTTATCAACATTAACACCAGCAGAATTAAGAGCATAAACTTTAAACAAGTCAACAGTAGCCCAAGGAAGAGGATATTTACGAATCAAATCAAGTTCTCTATCTTTCCAAAACGCATCTTTATCATCTTGAAGACTAATAATTTTATCACTAACTTCTTTAAGTTTAGCAATAAGTTGTTTAGTATTATCAAAACGATTAAAATACATCATAAAAGCTTTAAACATCATATCATCGTAAGCTTGATTATTATAACCAAATACATCATAACGAACAGGATTACCATTCTCATCAAAATGAGCTTCTTTAGAATTAATATATTCAACTAAAGAAAGTAATTGACTATCATCTGTATCACTTATATAAAATATATCTGATTTAACTTTATCAAGTCTAGATTCAATCTCGGCTACAGTCAAACATTCAGTAAGAGATTTTCCTTCACAATCTTTAAATACTCTAAGATAATCTTGAAGATTAACAAAAGTTGCACTAAAAAGATTTTGAAAAATCTCAATATCAGTACCAAGACTATGTATCATACAATATTAATTTCATATCCATTATAATTATTATATTTATTTGCATTATACCATTTAATAAGATGTTCTTTAAAAACTTCAAACTTATCTTCATCAATATATTTAATAAAAGGAGAATAATTAACTGAATAACCACGTAATTCAGTATTATTACCAATAAATATTTTATTAATATTATCTCCAATATTATCAACATTAATTAATTCAGAAGCTCTACCAAGTAAAAGAATTTTGGTAAAATTGTATTTACAAATATCTCTAAATGTATGAATAGAACAATTAGTAATCATTCTTTTATCAATAGGACATTCATCATACAATTTGCATCTAATTAAAGGAGTAACATAATATTTCTCTAGACCCCCCGTAGAAGAGCTTAATACTTCATTTATTATCTCAACATATTTACTAAATGTCATACCTTTATTTTTATAAGCATTATAATCAACATTAGGAACAACTATAAGTGTACCATAATTTGGATTACCAACACCTTCAAGGCAATGACATTTATCATTAAATAGTCTAAGAGCACAATTATCACATATATTAGAAGGCATAATAACCTGAAAGACGATATGTATTAAAAGTACCACTAGGATATTTTGCAATACTCATAAGATGAGGAAAGTTACAACCATTTTCAATACGCTTACGAGCTTTAATTTTATCACTTCTTTTCATAATTAATTAATCTTTACTAGGTTCAACATAATTTTCTATTTTAGCATAATTACCAGTATCATAATTGTTATACATAGTAGCAATAAACATGAAATTATTATCACGTTTACCCCAAGTGCTATCTAATTTACGTTTATGACCATAAACTGCAACTGTACCATCAACATTAGCATCAAGTTTAGCAACTTTATAATATTGACGTTTAATACCCCAAGCAGTATCAACTTCAGTTGTATATACGTCGCCAACTTTTATAGGACAATTAGCAAGAACATCAGCACATGCTTCTTTAGTAAGAGCAAGCTTTTTATTTTCATAATCTTTGACTATTTCGTCTCTTTTAGTAATATAACGTTGAACACGTTCTTTAAAAGAAAGATTATTATTACTTGTATTACACATTTTATTTAATTTTTTAATTTTACATATAAAGCTTTCATTTTAAAAGGTCGATTAATCAATAACAAATGTATTCAGAATGGCTCTTAATGAGAATAAATTGCCAAAAATCCAATTTTCAACAATCAAGTGCCATATCTGATAAACAATTTATTACGACAACGAGAACAAGCAACATAAAGTCTTTTATTAATATCAACAGCATTAGTATAAGGGTTTCCATGTTTATCATAAACAATATCATTAACATCAACCATTACTGTATCATAAGTACTACCTTGACTTTTGTGACTTGTAATCGAAAAACCATAATCTAAATCTCTTGAATAAACAATAGTGCCATCAGGTTTAGCAATATTGATAAGAAGAAGACATGATTCTTTAAATTCATAATACTTTTTCCATTTTCCAGCTCTTTTATAATCAGATGCATTTCTAGCATCTTGAATCATTTGTTCACTCAGTTTACAATACATTTGCAAACTAAATTGGTCAGTATGGTCAAGAATAAACAAAGGAGATGTTATAGCACCACCATGAATAGCTTGAAATTTAACCATAAAACCTTTAATTTTATAATCAGGATGCAAATAATTAACTACATCATGAACAATATAATCTTCACTATTACGAATAATAGGATCATTAAATTTATCAACAATAGTAACGTAAGAAGTAAATAAATCATTCTTAGTTATTATAGATTTGAATGCATCTTTAATGATACTATTTCTTACAAATTTATTCCAATTACCAACAGCCTTATTAGTATAAGCAACTATTCTAATAAAATCTGTATTTTTAGTAATCTGTTCATCATTAAATTGTTTCTCAACTTCTTGTTGAAACTCATTAGAAAACATAACCTTAAATCCTTTAGTATGTCCTTCATCAAAGCTTTCTCTATGAGTAGCAATATAATTAAGGAAAGTAAAAGACTTATGGTCAATATCATAACGAAGCATATCAAGAAGAGGACGAATAGGATTATCGTCATCTTGACGAACAATTTGAGTAAGTTTATAAGATTTACATCCGGAAAAAGCTTCTGAACGACATTCATTAATAGGAGAAAGCTGATGGTCATCACCACAATATATAATCTTACACTTAGCTTTCTTTAGATATTTTTCTATAAATCGAAGAAGGTCTCTATTAATCATAGAAGCTTCATCAATTATATAAAGATAATAAGCATCAACCTTAACATGACCTTTAGGGTCAAAAGGAGGATTATTGATGTCAAACTTATCTATATCAAAATTAAGTCTAAGACCAAAATCGCTTTGAACTGTATTTACAGAACATGGAATACCTACAATATTATCACGTAATACTCTACAAGCTTTATGACTTGGAGCAGATAAACCAATAGTCGAATAAGAAAGATTACAATTCTTTAAAAGAGCTTTAATTAAATAGGTTTTACCAACACCTGCTGCACCTATTAAAGCTCTCTTATAATCATTTTCATTATAAGGACTATCTATAAATTTAATCAGTTCATTATAAGCTTTTCTTTGGTCATTAGTAAGATTAATTATACTAGCTGGATTTTTACCATTAGCAACACTAAGTTTCTTATCTATATTCATTTCTTATTTTTAAAATTATTATTAAACCATTCAAATTCATCGTCATCAAGTAAACCTCTATAATTATAATTATGTCCTGCAATAGTAACAAGATTTCTAAACTTAAATTGAAGTTTATCATTAATCTTAACTATCCAACCTCTAACTATCCAATTAGGAGCAAAAGGAACATATAAATCAGGAGACCAATTACCAAATATAGCTTGACTTTCAGTTCTGACAACACTTAAATAACCAAATTTACTTTTCTTTCTAGTAAATATAGTTTTAAATGATTTAATATCAAATGATTCAACAGTAAAAGGAATTTCAATAGATTGAGCATTATCTGTTATTTCTTTAACATCAATATTGCTAAACATTCTATCAGCAAATTCGTCATAAGAAACAACACAAGAATAAATTCCATCTTTAAGAACAACTTTACCATTGATAAGTTTAGTAAGTTTCTTAGGAGGAATTTCTTTAGAAACAACTTTCTTAGTAGTTTTAGCTACTTTTAGTTGCAACTTGATTTTACTCAGGTCTATTCTCATTTCTTCTTATTAGTAAGTTTATGTTCTTTACGAATCTTTTTAGCTTCTCTTGCAGAAGTGTTAACTTCCTCAAACTTTAAATTAGAAGCTTTAGCTCCACGTTCATAATGAAGATGATAACCACAATAATGAACTAAGAAATCAATCTTACCCCAAGTATGAATACCTACGACAGATTTATCACCTACAATAATGTGATTACCATCAATACGAGCAATACGTGAAACACTTCTTAAATCCTTTCTTTCATCATGTTTTTTAGCCATTTTACAAAAAGTTTAATTATTAATATATTAATTACATCATCAATAAGATGATTATATTTTCTTTATCTCTTCTATATTACAATAAATATATGTGTTTTTATCTGTAGAACACATAATTCTTGGAGTTTTATCTCTATCTATTACTATTCTGTATATTACAGCATTAATATGAGATTTTCCATAAATGTTTTTACGTACACTACAAATAACTTTATCACCTGCTTGTAAAGGAATATGATTATCTTTAAAGAATTTATTAGTTAAATTTTTAATTCTATTATTATAATCTTTGCGAGCAATATCTGCTTCTTTAATAAAATAAGAAACAGTTTCTTCTTTAATTTCACACATAACTTTATTATTTTAATTATTAATATTAGTAGTTCTGCTTGGTTTCGCACCATAAGCCGTATTACTACACTTAGCAGAACTTGAAGTATCATCCAATATATCCTCTCTGTAGAAGAAACGATAATATGTAATTATTTTCATTACTTATATTATCATATTTATTTATAATTTCGTCTATAGCTGAATGTCTAAGAGAAATTATAGAAGTTATTACTTTAATCATATCAGATTGAGTTAATCTCATAAGATAATAAATAGTTCTAAAACCTCTACGAGTATTAAGAGGAAAGTTATAAGGAATAATATAACCTTTATCACGTTCTTTAGGAGCATAAAAAACACAGTCTACAACGTCTTCAAACTCAGGTATTTCACAATGACTTCTATCAAATTGATAGAGACAACTATTACATATAATCATAATCTACCCTTTCTTTTTCTAAGTTCTCTACGTCTATCTTCTCTACGATTAGCTTTACCATCAGGATAATCTTTATTACAATACTTAATTCCAGGAAAATTATTACTTAAATCATTAACAAAATGAGATGAATAATATTTTCTAATGTCAATTCCATAATCTTCACCCATATTATTTTGAATTTTTACTATAATTATCTAAATATTTATATATACAATCTATTGCTTTATTTGGTATTTCTTTAGCTTTATCATTTGATTTTATATAATCAATAGTACTACCTATACCATATATAGCATATAGTTTTTCTTCACTTGGAATTGCAAAAGAAAATACTATCAAAATACAACCAATAATTAATTTATTATTAGCTCGTTTAATAGCATTATCTCTGATAAGTTTTATAACTTTTAGTGCAAACTTTTGACCACAATTTGTAGCACTATAGTTATCTCCACTATAAGATTTAACAACTAAATTTCTATCCATATCATATTCATAAAACATTATATAAATATATAATGAATATACTACAAATGCAATACCAGCAATACCTATTATAATACCAATAACAGGTATTAAATAAAACAAATACATATAAATCATAATATTATCGTTTTAATCTTTATAAATAGCGTCAAGAATATCCTTAAAATTAGGGTTATCTATAACAGCTTGAATATCTACTTTATTTTTAAAGAATATGTTACCACTATTTGTTTCATATTTATATCCTATAGAATAACAATTTTTATTGCAATCAAATACAATAAAATATTTATTTTCTACACTATTATTCCAATTAGGTTTCCAACCTTTATTATAATAATTAGCAATATTAATAAGTTTATCTATAGCATTTAATTTAGATACATTATATACATTAACTGCAATAGCTGTACGATCTTTTTCAAGATTTAAAGCATCTTCAATATCTATATAAGTAATGTTATCATTCTTAAATTTAATAATACCTTTAGATAAATCACTATGTTCTATATCTATAGAATATCCTTTAGGACATTCAACATGTAAATCATTTAAAGAATCATTTGTCTTAAAAGTTGGGCATACAATATTACCAGAATCTTTCTTCATAGTTTCATTTATTTGTTTATAATATACTGAATTATGGTCTGTTCTACTACTTAAACCACAATTACCTCTAATGTGTTTAATAGTATCACAATTAATTTCTTTAAAAGCACATATACTACATATATAATTAAAACCAGTATCTTCACAAACTTTATATTTATTACCATTATAAGTAAATATTGTACCTATAGGTAAAGTTTTATATTTATCTGCCATATCATTATTATAGTTATTTAATATTTTATTTTTAATTATATGGCTCTTAAATTACATCACTGAATGATTATTCAATAATATAGTATAAGAGCCAAAAATCTAACAAAAAGTGACAAATATCGAAATTATTCGACATCCAATAAGCCTGACTTCTCCTGTTCAATCCAATAATCAGCTTCCATATCATTATAAATATCAGCTAAAACATCATCAGAAAGAACAATTGTATCAGGAGGTGAAGGAAGAACATTAACAGTCATACTTATATTTAACATCTAAATTGTCAACAATAACATATTTAATAGTATTAAAATCTTTAGCCTGCTTTTTAATAGTATTAATAGTATCTTGAATGCTTTTATCATGAGTACAGTAATACGCATGAGTAAAACCATAATTGTCAAGCCAAACAATTACAGAATCTTTTGGCTTAATTATTATATCTTCAAATCCAAATGCACCAGAAGGTATTGAATATATTTTATTTTGTTTCTTCATAACTTCCTTTATTAATTAAGTGAACACTAGTACAATCAATAGTTACACCATCAGCGAAGCCATTAATCATACATAAATTTCTAATAGTACAATCTTTACAAGTTGTACCACCATCAACAACATCATATATGACATCATTGATAACTATCTTACTTATTCTTGTTTTCATAATAAACTAAAAAACCACTACTACTTTCACAAGCAATAGTGGCAATGGGGTAAAACCAACATGTAAAACGTTTTAAAGTGACATATTAGAATATATGTGCAACAATCACCATTACAATAATACCAATAACACCACCAAGAGCAAACATCTTAATAGCGCTATTAGAAGTCTTTTTAATAGCCTCATGAAGCTCATTAATTTGAGTTTCACTATCTTTTAATTGAGTCATAAGACTTTCAACTTTAAACTTAAAATCTTCTCTAGCTTTAACAACTGCAAAATTTCTCTTTTGCAAATCATTATATTCAGTTTCAGCATTCTTAATATCATTATTAAGAGATTCATTCTTCTTTTCAAGACCTTGAATGTTTATTTTCAAAGCTTTAATAAGATTATTTTTACGTCTTTCAACGTCATCTTTACGAAGAATCATATTTACTAATTCTTCAACACTTTTATTACTGAGTTTAGTTTTACGACTTTTCTCAGCAGCACTTAATTCTTTACCCATAATAAATTCTCCTCATTTAATTAATTAATTACTCAAACTCAATATCACAATCATCGTTGTTATCTTCAACCATAATTTCACCAAATAAATCATAATCATCAATATCATGATTTACACAATATTGGTCAATCTCCATAGAGGAATTATCAAAATCTTTATCAGTCATAATAGTATAATTTTAATTATAATGCAAAGATAATCAATAACTCTTCTACGGGGCGGTTATTATAACATATTTAATGATTTGTAACATCATGTGTCATTTAATTAAGAATAATACGTTTATTATTCTTATTAATAACCATAACTAAAGCACAATTAGCACCAAATTGTTTAGCTAATTTATACTTCTCAACTACAGTTTTACTTGTCTTTATAAGTTCTCCTTTATAAATAAAGTAATATTTAATAGTCTTATTACCTTTACTATTAGTTGTAGGATACTCTATAACCTTAGTTATTTTGGTATTATCAACTCTAAGAGTATCAGAAACATTAGCTGCATTTACATTTAGAACAAAACATAAACACATAATAAAAGTTACAGCAGCACATCTAACTGCTCTACCTTTATAACCATACTCTTTAAATTTAGCTTTAGCATATTCTCTAGCTTTAGCTAAATTCTTACAACTAATCAACATGACACCTGTCATACCATCTTTAGGTCGACTACTTCTAAAAAAGAATCTTTCCATAATAAGTTCTCCTTATTTTTAAATTGTTATTTATATGTTTATTAACTCTAAAATCATTATAATAAAGAGTACTACTTTCACAAGCAATACCCTTCAAATCAAAAGAATACACTATAAGTTTATCTATTCATTAATTTAATCTTATTTCTTTGATAGAGATAATCAGCACCTTTATCAGTATCAAAATAAGCCTCATTATCTTCTTCTACTTCATCGAAAAGCTTTTCAGCTTTCTCATAATAAAGCTTATATTGATAATTCTCTTTAGCTGAAACATAAGTTACAACTAAAAGAACACAACAAAGAGTACTTAAAAGTACAATAATTATATTCTTGTTCATATTATTTTATTTATTAGTTCTACAACTAGCACCAATAGTAATTGATGCAAAACCTATAATTGCAATAACTAAACTAGCTACAAATTTATTACTAGAATAATTATTATCACTAAACAATAATACTATTGCCATAATGAGTACAAACAGAATCATTACAAATCCTGTTATATAGAATATGTCTTTTATTTCTTTCATAAGTCTAAAATTTATTATTAAATTCTAATGCGTCTTTAACTAAAATACCAGCAGTATCAAGACTGTCAACAACAGCTTCAAGAGCATTTGTAACACTTTGTCTTTTCTCAACATTAAGATTGGCATTATCTAAATATTTATTTAAAAGACTAATCATAGCTTGAGCTTCATCAAGAAGCAATTTATTATATGTATTCATATCAGTAATGTTTATTTGTTTGTAACTAATAGAGAAAAGTTTCTCTGTTTTATATCAATCTATCAAATGTCAACAGACAAATCTTCATACGTCATACTACCATAAATAATATTAATATGAGATATATTATAACTGCTAACACAATGAGTATCAATAAGATAAATTGAATAATGTCTATAATTTTATCTTTAAAGTATGCCGATATTATCATGTATGATATAAATATACATACTAGAATATATATCAGCAATAGCATTATGAATTGAAACATGAGTAATAGTATTTGAAAATTAAAGGATGAGAATAAAGATAAGATAAAAGTGTAGGAGATGGGATAGTCTCAGCAACACTTTTATCTACATCATTTCATTGATATCAAAGATTACTTACTTTAATGCCAACAACTTTATCATACTCTAAATATACTTCATCATCATAGTCATCAACAAATTCTATATGATTATCATCATAATAGATTCCATTATACACTTGATAATTTTCAACTTTAGTTTCAACAGTGTATTTTACAGATGTAGTATCAATAGCTTTATTTGTTACAGCTATTATATTTTGAATTAACGTTTTATCCATATCTTTATTGTTTTATTTCATTCCTACAAGAGTCGCTTCATCTTGAAATTGAATACCAATTATATCATCAAGTTCAATACTGATTTGACCTTTATTACTATCTATACAAACATGGTCAATAGCTAAGTTTAGAACATAGCAATTGTTATAAACACCATTATCAGTCATAATAGTCAAACTACTATCATTAATGACTTGATAAGCCATTAAAATACTAATTATTAAAATCTTATTCATATTTTAAACTCCTTCTCTATTTATATTATTAAAATCTTATTCATATTTTAAACTCCTTCTCTATTTATATTATTATAAGGATATTCATAATCATTAATATTATTATAAATATTCTCATAATCAATGTTATTAAGCTGTAATTCTAATACCATTAATATCAGCATATTTAATAGTTTTAAATTTACTATCTCTATCAGAAGCTTTTATATATTCGCTAATATAATCTTTAGTAACTACACAAGAATTTGCATAAACAGCATAAATATAGTATTTGCTAACAAGACTAAGATTATTTTTAATCTCAACTTTAATTGGTTTATTAACCATAGCTTTAAGAAGCTCAATTTTGTTATTCATAATAAGTTCTCCTTATTTATTAATTGTATCATCATTATATTCAGTTGCTCGACAACTATTTGCAACATTGCCAATATCAAAAGTTTAAAGACTTACCTGACAATATAGAAAGTCTGCTATATTAATTCCATGATGAACGCTTACATGACAACATAGAAAGTCTCAATATAGCCTAACTTAATAATATAGTGGATGAGGTATAACTTAATTATATAGTGTATGAGTTGAACATTTGTCCTTTGCAGCATGAATTTGAGCCATGAAACAATTTGTTTCACAAAATTATAGACGACCTTAATAAATAAGGTCGTCTATAATTAAATTAGTTGCAACATTTTTTCTCCCATAGCTTTTATAATAGGGTCTTTGTGACCTTTTAAATAAATAGCTATATTAGCAAGTTCTTTTTGACTTTCTCTTTCATTTTCGATAACTTTATCAATTGCACGAATATATGATTTAATATTATCAGTAGTTTTTTCATCAATATTTGAAAGTATCAATCTAATATTTGATGAAATTTCGCGACTATTATTTGCATTCATTTTCTTTCTCCTTTTATTATAGTAGCCCTAACTACATAAGTAATTAGAGCTACAAATTAAACACCATATTAAATTCCAAATGGATTTGCAACAATACCACTTGCCACGTTTTCAATATATGGCTTTGTCATCACCAACGTTTCAAGCACTTTATTAAACATTGGTTTAATGTGTGGTGTAATTGCCACAATTTCACTAACAATACAATCTTTACTATAAAGTTCATCGGATTGCTCACGTTTTGTACCTTTAGCATGAAAAGTACGTTTAACGTCAACACTCGCACCAATCAATGATAAACTAATAATTTGCGGGTTGATATTTTTACCCATAGCAAGGGCATTTGCTAAAGCAATAGGCTCAACCTTTTCGCCTATTTGGTTAACAAGATTGCGCACGTTGACACCAAAACCATTCTTTGTAATCTCTTTACCTGTTTCAAAATCAATTGAAACAAATGGCTCACAATCTAAAGAAATAGTAACACGTCCGTCGATACCCTTAGGCAAAGTAACAGCAGTAATGTTGCCCTTTACATTTGCATAAACTCTTTCCTCACTCTTTTCATTTGCATTTGATTCTGTACTCATAACTTTAATATTAAGTTGTTTATAATGTTGTTTTGCTTTGTCCTCATTTCCATTTTCATTTTTGGAATTGAAGAGAGCATAACTTAATCATATAGTGGAAGAGGAATTTGAGCTGAAAGCTCAACTTAATAATAGTGGATGAGGTGAAGAAGATCTTTAGTTTTATCAAGAGTTTTAATTCCAGCAAAGCAATTAGCATTATCTGTAGCTTGATGACGGGGGCATTCAACTTCAGTTATTCGAGCCGGGGATTGCTAGTAATACCCTCACCCTCTCATTTATTCATATAATTTTCACTATACCTATCTTCTTTATCATAATTATTATCACTTTTATTATAATCATTATTTCTATTTTTATAATCATCATAATAATCATCATAATAAGTTTTATTATTTCAATAATCACAATCATAATTATAAGTTTAATAATAATTTTAATCATTATCATTGTAATTATCATAACAATCAGTTTATTATTTCAATAATTATAATTTTCATTATAATTTTAATTATTATTACTATTATTGTTGTCGTTATATTTAACAACATTCTTATTTTCAATAGTCATATAATCAAAAGTTCAAATTTCAACTTTGTCTTTATGATGAGTTTAATATATGTCTTTATAAGTATTAGAAGTATTAGACGAAACATGAAGTTCTGGATGTCAACTGACCCGCCCCGTAGAAAGGTTTATGAATTGAGTTATAACTTTATTATTTTATTCATCTTTAGTTTTATTAGTATGATTAGCATTAGCTTTAGTTTAGAAACTATTAGAAATGAAAAAGGCTACTAGAGAATTAACTCTAGCAGCCTTTATTTGGTGTGGTCAATATGACGCTTCATATTTCATTTAATTATTAGTTCTTTATAAGACATAATAAGTCTTTTGACTATTAGCAAGAAGTATCGTTGATACAACTTTATAATAGATTCAATGTTCTCTGATAAATATTTAATATTTTATCTTTATGAGTAACATCTTTGGTTGCTGTCCACATTAGCAAGAACTATCCACACAACTTGTTAGTTAATTGGGAAGAACTAATGCAGTGTCAGGCTTGTAATTAAGATTACTACCACCATCATGTATTTAAACAATCATCTAAGTAGCAAGAGCTTTACAATCAGCTTCAAGGGAAGTTTCACTATATGTTACTTCTTCATTACTAATAGGATAATCATTATTATCACTATTACCTCTAACCACACCATTTACAAATATACATTATTTTATGTAAGCTGCAAACGTTTTTACATAGTTTAACATTTTAGACTAATTTTTATTCAGATTAGTCATTGTATTATCAATATAATTACTTATATTTGCAGCATGAACATAAGCACTAACATTATTATTATGTAGAGCATAAGTGTTTTAAAAATATTATATAACATAAGTAATGATAGTAAATATCTAGTTATTAATTTAAATATTAAAGTTATGATTAATTTAAATGTAAATTTTAATGGTGCTGACTATGTACTTAGTCTTCCAACTATGTTTAGTGAAGTAAATCCTGAGTTTCTTAAAACTCTAGTTGATAATGTTGATGTAGCTCCTGATTATAGTTTGGTGGCTATTATATATAAGGAAAAGCCTATTGCTATTATTGATTCTATTAAACGTAATAGAAATGCTACTGTTGCAGGTATTGCTATGATGATTAAACATGGTAAATGTGATTCTGATTTTATTAATAATAGTAAACTTGGAGAAACTTTAAATATTGCACCTAGTGATATTGCATTAGGTTATCATGTAAGTGCTTCAAATAATTCTTTAAATGCAAACTTATTAGTTACATTAGATGCTACTGATAGCAGTTTTCGTAATAAATGTATGCATGTTTTAGACCCTGTATATCTTGTTGATTTTAAGATTGTTCCTAATTGTAATATTCATGGTATTACTAAATCTAATAAGACTCCTATAGTTGATATTTATTTCAAGAAAGCTAAAGCTGATGCGTAATGAATACTTCCTACGGGGGGTCTCTAGAAACTAATCAGTGCGGAGTTGAGGCTGCTTTTGCAGCCGAAGCTCCAAACGGTAATCTTTAAAAACTTATTAATATGTTTAAAGAAGATGGTACAGAAGTAAGAACATTTCCTAGTGGATATGATGTTAGAGTTGTACGCAAACAAGATATTCTAGATTGCATTGATGATAATATTATAGATAAAGATATTGCTTTAGAATTAGTTAGTCAATGTGAAATAGATGCAGCTAAATATTTATCTGATGGAAAATGGACTGGTCTTCCTTATCTTGGTAATGTCAAGATTAGAGAAGGTAGAACTATTCTTGAAAACAATAAAGAACTTCTAGAAGATGCTAAAAGTATATTAGATGAAGAAAAGTATGTTCTTTTCAGAAAAAGACTTGTTATTGAAAATAAAGAGAAACTTAAACATAATAGATATGTAAATTATGTTGTTAGTAAAATGGCTACTCTTAATAGAGATTTATATAATAAACTTCTTAAAGAAAAAGGTGAAACTTTTACTAAGCTTTATTTTTATGGTCTTAATAATCTTGAAGTTATAGGAGATTGTAATAATATGTTTGATAAATATAGTTATGATAAACAATAGTCTAATTATTGATAGTCTTTTAAGTATTGATGATAATGGAATGCCTGTTGCTCCTAATGTTCGTCAATTATTAGATAAAGACATTAGAGAACTTTATAATAAGGATAAATCTAAAGATAAGTCTCAATATATAAAAGAATGTATTGTTATTTATTATTTAGGTGATCCTAAATCTCCTGCTAAGCAAGCTGGTCTTAGTGATAGAGAAGCTTTAAATATGGCTATTGAGCAAGCAGGTCTTCCTTCTAATTATACTCCTAGTATGTTAGTTCTTAAACTTATTAAACGTTATTATGAACAAAATATAACTGAAGCTGGTAGAGTTGTTGAAAATATTCTTAAAGGTCTTCATAATATTAATATTGCTATTGAAGCTATGAATGATATTCTTAATCAAAAGTTATCTAAACGTGCTGAAATAGATATTGCTAGTATTGGAGAAATTCTTAATCTTGTTGACTCTGTTAACAAAAAAGCTGGAGAACTTCCTACTATTATGAAGAAACTTGAAGAAGCTAAACAAAATCTTCTATATGAAAAAGAAACTGAAATTGCTCGTGGAGGCGATGCTGTTTCTTCTAGTATGGATGCTACTGCTTATTTAAAATAACATTAATGATATGAATAGTATTAATAGCGATAATTATCTTTATTTTGATGAAGGACCTCATAAGTATACTGATTCTTATGGTAATGAATATATTAGTGTTACAACTATTATCGGTAATTATGCTCCTAAATTTGATAAGAATTATTGGCTTCATAAGAAAGCTAGAGAACTTGGAATAAGTGAGAAAGAACTTTCTAAACGTTGGCAAGATATTACAAATGAAGCTTGTACTAGAGGTAGTGCTACACACAATGGTCTTGAAGATGGAATAAAAGGTAATAGTATGTTTAAAGATGCTATTCAATATCTTAATCAAGTTGATACTGGAAGATGTATAACTGTTGCTGATATTCCTAATCTTAAGGCTCATCCTTTAGATATTGAAGGATTTAAAAAAGCAACTAATTATAAATATCAGAAGATATATGATGTTTTTGATTATTATATAAATCATGGTTATACTATATATTCAGAAATAGGTGTATTTCTTCCTGAACTTTTAATTAGTGGAACTATTGATGTTCTTGCCATAAAACCTGAACAATTTGTAATATTGGATTGGAAGACTAATAAAGATGGTCTTCATTTTACAAGTGGTTATTATAAGAAAGATAAAACTTGTAAACCTGTTCAACTTACAAATCAATGGGTTGAAAAACAAGAATTTATGCTTCCTCCTTTTAATACTCTTCCTGAATGTAATGGTAGTCATTATACAATTCAACTTTCTACTTATGCTAGAATGGTTGAACTTATTTTAGGTATTCCTTGTGTTGGTTGTGGTCTTTGCCATATAGGTACACCATTTAAACTTAATAAATATGGAATGCCTTATCGTGATGAAAAAGGACTTTATGAAATAGATAAAAACGGAGAAGAAACTGTTAACTGGTATCATATTAATTATATTCGTGATATGGTTGATGCTATGTTTAAAGATAGACGTATTTATTTAAATAGTAAAGGACTTCTTAATAGACAAACAAAATTAATTTTCGATTAATATGAATAAACTTCTTGAAAAAATTAAGAGTGCTGATTTCAGCAAAATATTAGTAGATAAAGGTTATGCTTATTTTACTAATGGTAAATATAATCTTAACATTATTGGTATCCGTAGAGCAGGTACTAAAGTTACAAATGAATTTGATGATTATATAGTAGTTGAATATATTGATGTTTATGGAATTAAAAGTAGAGAGATATTTCCAGCTACTACTGATCCTGGTCTTAGTAATATTAAAAAACCTCTTAGTCGTAAAGGTTGTGCTATTTTAGTTCCTGGTCAATATAGAGGCTGTTGGACTATTGGTTATCATAAAGGTAAATATGAAGCTTTAGTTCAATCTAAACCAGTTAAAGTATATCGTGATGGTAATTTAGATAATACTTATGATTTTGATCCTAAAACTATTGAAGAAGGTATTTATGGTATTAATATTCATAAAGCTGGTAATAATTCTACTATTGTAAATGGTTGGTCTGCTGGTTGTCAAGTTCTTGCTAATAGAAGAGATTTTGATGAACTTATGAAACTTGCTCATAGACAATATTCTAATGGATATGGTAAAACGTTTACTTATACTTTATTAAAAGAGGAGGATTTATAATGCCAAACGATAAAGTTCCTATATATACTTCTATAACTTTAGATGACATAATAAATTGTCTTAAAGAAGTAAATAATGCTCCTGAAACTAAAACAATTTATATTCCTAATAAAGGATTAGCTACTATTCCTTTAAAAGAATATCGTAAAATGATGTTTGATAATGGTTGTCTTATTTATCCTAAAGAAATGGAAGAAAAAATTAATAAAGAAATACTTGAAGATTTCCATAAAAGTAAATATGAATTGATTTCTAGTAAGTTATTAAATAATAAGAATTTGTAATGGAAGGTTTTAATGAATTTTGTAAAGGTTTATTTGTGGTTTTTATTATAATTATTGCTATTATATCTGCTGCAAATATTACTAAATATTATCATAGGAAAAATAACAATGTTATTGAAAAAGATATTGAACTACAAAAACATAATGATAGTTTAAAACTTAAAGTTAATAATTTAGATAGTATTAAAAATGCAAAAGTTCTTGAAGTTGAAGTTCTTGATGATGACAGTACTATTAGCTTATTCTACAATCTCATCAAGTAGAAATTACTTAAGTCCTTCTACGGGGGGGCTAGGTAATGATTCTGTTAAAGTTGCTATTAGTGACATTCGTAAAGCAAATGTTAAACTTGTTCAACTTAAATATGAACAAGAAATAAATGCTAATCTTAAAGAGATTATTCGTAATGATAGTATTATCATTTATAATAAGAGTGTTGATAATAAAGCTTTAACTAATCAAGTTAAGAAATTAAAGAAACAACGTAATATTGGAGTAGGTGCTGCTATTGGCAGCATTCTACTCTTTATTATTTCTATTATTAAATAAGTTATGAATGAAGAAAAAGAATATGTTGAAAAATATATAGATGAATATCCTTTTCTTCAATATATAAATGAAGATAAATTTCATTATAAACGAGCTAAAGATGAAGGTTATAAAGACCCTAATGATTTGTTTATGATTGGAGATAGTGGGGGTTTTCTTCTTGACATTCGTAGAGGAGATAAGTTTGTTAATACTCATCTCTTTTGTGAAATGGCTGAGTTTTATAATAAAAATAAAGGTAAATATACTTTTTATAAAGAAGATTCTATACCTCATAGACAACTTCGTAAAAGAGAAGAATATAGAAGAGAACATGGATATTCAGCTCCTTGTTTTATGAGAGATGGAGTTGTTAGACAACTTCATATTAGTGGAGATATGTATAATTATCTCAATTATATTATTATTGAACAGCTTGATGAATCTAGTGTTATAGTTACAGACAAAGGTGCAGTTGGTAAGAAGAAACAAGATTTTCCTAAGTTTATTGATGCCCAATTTTGGACTTTTGCTATTATGGAGTTTGTAGAACTTAATGGTTTTCATCTTCTTATAGATAAAACTCGTCGTGGAGGTTTTTCTTATATTATGGCTAGTCATAGTGCTAATAAGATAAATCTTCAACCTAATAAAGTTTGTATTCATGTTGCTGCTGATAGTAAATATCTTACTGCTAAAGGAGGTCTTACTGATTTTACTTTAAAGAATCTTTATTTTTATGAAAATAATACTTTCTTTAAAAGAGGTATTCTAAGTCGTAAAGCTGAAAACTTTACTCTTGGTTTTAAAACTCCTGCTGGTGATGTTAGTCCTAAATCATGGAATAGTGCTTTGTTTAGTGTATCAGCTAATAATAATCCTGATTGTGCTATTGGTAAAGACGCTATTAGTGTTAAGACTGAGGAGGTTTCTACTATGGAAAACTTCGATGATTATATGAATGTTACTGAACCTGCTATGCGTACTGGTAGTTATGTTACTGGTAACTTGTTTGCTTGGGGTACTGCTACTAGTGGTAATATGCAAGTTTTTGAAAGAAACTTTTATGCTCCAAATAACTTTCATTTTATGCCTTTTGAAAATGTTTGGGATAAAGATTCTAGAAATGAAACTTGTGGATATTTTAAACCTTATTGTTGGGGTCTTCAAGGTCAGATTGGTGATATTCATGCAATGGATAAAGACGGTAATTCTAATATAGAAGTTGGTCTTCGTATTGCATATAAAGAACGTCAAGATAAGAAAACTCATGCTAAAACTTTTGCTGATTATATTAATTATCTTGGTCAATATGCTAATATGCCTTGTGAGTCATTTAGTTCTACTACTGAAAATCTTTTTAGTTCTGAAAGATTAATGGCTTGGGAAGAAAAACTTAGAAGTGATGTTAGTTATCGGTTTTATGCTGATGGTATCTTTGTAGAAGAAGACAATAAAGTAGTATTTAAAACTAATGAACGTATTCATAAAGAAGGAGGTAAACTTAATGTTGATTTCTATGAATGGATAGAAGGTGTTCCTCGTAAAGGACACGAACATCCTCACGGTTGTGTACGTAAATGGTTTAATCCTATAAAAGTTGCTTATAAAGATAAAGATGGTAGTATTAAAATTGGTATTCCTCCTGGGCAATATTCTATAAGTTATGACCCTGTTGGTGTTAACAAGGAAAAGGAAGCTATTACTAATAAGCATTCTCATAATAGTATTAGATGTTGGGAAAATCCTACTCAATATAATGGATTTAAAACTAGATGTGTTTGTGCTTATTACGGTCGTCCTGATAAACTTGAAGAAGCTGATTGGATTTGTTATTTAATGGCTAGATATTATAATTGTATTGGAACTACAGGTGTTGAGGTTAATAGAGGTGAGACTGTTAGTAATTTTACTAAATGGAAAGCTTTAAAGTATTTAATGAAAGACCCTATTGAACTTTGGGATAGTTCTGTTAAAGCTAAAGTATCTGCTAGTTATGGTATTAATATGGGAGGTGGAGATGGATCTGGAGGAACTAAAGTTCTTGAAGGTTTACGTCTTCTTAAAGAAATGCTTTACAGTGAAGTTGGTAAAAATGAACTTGGTCAACCTGTTTATCTTTTTGAAACTATATATGATTATCAAGCTATACTTGAATTAAAGAAATGGAATAATAAAGGTAATTTTGATAGAGTTTCTGAAATGATTATTAGAGCTTTACAATGGAGACTTTGTGACGTTAAAGCAGCTAAAGAACTTGTACATCGTAAAAAGACTACTGTAGATAATATTCAAGATGATATATGGTCTAGACCATGGTTTGTTTAATTAAAAAGATAAAGACATGATTACACCTAGAAGTGTTTGTGATTTTCCACTACAAAAAGTTAGTGGAGAAGAAAAAGCTAAAGCTGATTGGTATGCTAATAGTATTGATTATATTATTAGTCTCGGTGAGAGTATGAACGATAGAAGTAATGTTGGAGTAAGACTTGACATTCTTCATGGTAATCTTCCTGATGACCTATATCGTAAAACTCTTAATCCTTATAATACTAACAAGGAAAAGTATAAAAACTTTCCTGCTACTCTTCGTAATTATGATATAATGTCTGATATTGTTAGACGTTATATTGGTGAGTATTTTAAAGGCAGTCATGAGTTTGTTGTTGGAGCTAACAATCCTGATATTGTTATTAATCGTAATGCTGCTCTTAAGAAGAAAATATTAGAAGCTGCTGAAAAAGCTTTTCAACAAGAGTTTCAAAAGAAGTATCAACAGATGGTTCAACAAGCTCAACAACAAGGTCAATCTCCAGATAGTGTTGACCCTCAAAGTGCTATGCCTGACCAAGAAGAATTTATTAAGAAATTTAATGAAGATTATATAGATAAAGAAAGTAAACAAGGTCAAGATATTCTTAATTATGTTAGAGATTTAACTAATGATCTTCAAATATATCTTACTGGTTTCTTTAATTATTGTGCTCTTGGAGAATGTTATAGTTACGCTGATGTTAGAAATCATAAGATTTATAAAGAAGCTGTTCCTGTAATTGAAGCATATCCTATTCCTAATAATAATATGATGATTGAAGACCATGATATGTTTGCTCGTAAAATCATGATGTCTTATAATCAAATTATTGATATGTTTGATGGCGACCTTGATATTACAGATAAGAATTATCTTGAGAAATATTATTCTAATTATACTGATAAATCTCCTAGTAAAGTTCTTAACTTTAAAGAGTTTTATAAAGCTTATGCTGGAGTTTGTGATAAGTTTAATGATGAAGAAAGAAATTTCTTTAAACAAAATAATCTAGCTCCTTATGAAGCTAATGGTAATCTTTTTGAAGTTTGGCATGTAGTTTGGAAAGGTTTTGCTAAAAGAGGTATTCTTACTTTTATTAATAATGTTGGTATGCAAGATCAACGTGTTGTTGAAGAAGATTATCAACTTAATTCTGAAGCTGGAGATATAGATATTAGTTGGGAATGGGAAAGTCAAGTTTATGAAGGTTATCGTATTGGTACTCGTTATACTGGCATTTATCCTATTAAAGCTAGACCTATAGCTTATCAACGTGATGGTAAACTTCCTTATAATGGCATTATGGAAGTTATTCCTTATATGGGTAAATTTAGTATTATAAATATTATTACTCCTTTCCAAGTATTTAGAAATATTGTTGCTTATCATCAAGAAATGGTTATTGCTAAAAACAAGATGATGATTATGCTTTTGCCTAAATCTCTTGTTTCTAATAATCCAGAAGATGCTATTTATAAAATGGCTGCTGATGGAGTTTTACCTATTGATGATGAGGAAGATACTGCTGGTGTTAAGATGCAGAATATTAGAATGCTTAATGTTAATATGGGTCAGTATATTACTGAACTTACTAATCTTAAAGAGCAGATTAAAATTGAAGCTCGTGAACTTGTTGATATGAATGCTCAACGTTATGGTCAAATTGCTCAATCTGCTGGTGCTTCAACTACTCAAAATGCAATATCTCAATCTTCAACTGGTTCTATTATAATTTTCCAAATGTTTGATGAATTTAGAAGAAAAGATTATAATAGAGATATTGATTATGCTAAACTTGCGTTTGTTGATGGTCTTGATATGTCTTATAATGATAATAGTACTGGCAAACGTCATTATCTAAGTCTTGATGTTAATAGTTTTATTAATTCTGATTATTCTGTTACAGTTCGTAATAATGGTAAAGAACTTGATAAAATTCAACAACTTAAACAATGGGCTTTTAGTGCTGCTCAAAATGGAGATTTAGAAGCTGCTCTTTCTGCTATTGTTGGAGATAATGTTGCAGCTATATCTGATAACATTAAAAAGTTTGCAGAGATAAAAAGACAACATGAAGAAATGATGAAACAAGTTGACCAACAAATTCAAGCTGAAGCTAATCAAATGAAGCTACAAGAAATTGCAGCTAAAGGTGAACAAGATAGACAATCTCTTGCACTTAAAGCACAATATGATTTACAACTTGAATATGCTAAAGGTGATATAGCTTTACTTGGAGATAAAGATCCGGCTAATGATGAATTTGCTGCTGCTAATCTTACAAGACTTCAAGAAGAAACTAAGCGTGCTATTGAACAATCAAAGATTCAACTTGAACGTGAAAAACTTGCTGTTGATAATTATAATGCAGCTGCTGATAGACAAGTTAAACGAGAAGAAATGAAGAATGATTTAAAAATTGCTCGTACTAATAAAAACAAATATGATAAGTAATTAAGTTAAGCCTCGTCTTTATGATGAGGCTTTTCTTTTATCTCAGAGAATTTTATTTAATTTTTTAAATTCATTTCTATGAAGTTATTTTTGATTAGCGATATAGTTAATAATCTGATATATTATTTTGTCAATATGAGTGAAGGAAATTGCATCTATGCGAATGTTTTATAGAAAGAGTAATCAGCCATAATCAACAACCAATAATGCTCATCTTTATGCTGATGTTGGAGCTGAAACTAATAATCAGCAATATACGCATACGTACATTATTATGTTACTAAATTTGATGATAATATATATTAAATAACTGGATATAATTATGAAGATAAACAAATAAATAATACCTTTGCAGCAACTAACAGTTGTTAGATTTTTTAAATTAATCAATTAAAAGTTTTTATTATGTTTGTATTTCGTAATAGTCTTGGTATTGGTCAACATAATCGGTTGATGATTAATGCTGGCGATATTGATTTTACTGGAGGTGGAAGTAGTAATCCAAATCCACATGATGCTCCAGACATTAATAATGGTAAAGGCGATAAAACAGATTTAGATAAACCTGATGATAAGCCTGACGATAAGCCAGATGATAAACCTGATAATAAAGGTGATAATGATAAGCCTGATGACAAACCTGATAGTAAAGACAATCTAGATAATGGAGGTTCTCCTACGGGGGGGTTAGAAAAAGGTTCAGTTATTGAGTTTGAAGGTGCTAATTATACTGTTGATGACAACGGTAATCTTGTCGATAAAGATGGTAATATCTTTAAAGAAGCTAAAGATGTTGATGAATGGATTAAACAATTTGACGTAGATGATAAAGGAGATAATGATACTGATAAAGGTATTACTCTTTCTTCTATTCAAAAAGCCATCGGTGAAGAAATTGTAGATGAGGCTGGTAAACCTGTTGAATTTACTGATGATGCTGATGGTGTTAAATCATATATTGATAATGTTATTGCTCTTCGTTCTAATGAACTTCAACAAGCTGCTATTAATAAGGTCTTTACTGACAATCCTATTTTGGCTCAGTTTGCTAATTATTTAGCAGTTAATGGTTCTCCTCGTGGTTTTGGAGAAATGCCAGATAGAAGCGGTATTAAAGTAGAACAAGATAATGAGCAACAACAAATAGCTATCATTAAAGCTGCTGCTGAAGAATTTGGTAATTCTAGTCTTAACGATAATTATATTAAATATCTTAAAGACAACGGTAGTCTTTACGATGAAGCTAAAGCTCAACTTGAAAACCTTCAAAAAGCAGATACTCAACGTAACGAAGAATATGCTAGACAAGCTGAGGCTCAGCGTAAACAACAAGAAGAAGCTACAAATGCTTATTGGAATAACGTCTATGAAAAGCTTACTTCTCGTAAAATTGGAGATTATCAACTTCCTGAATCTTTTGTTCGTGAAGTTAATGGTCAAAAAGTTACAACTAATATTGATGATTTTTTCAACTATTTATATCGTCAAACAGAAGATAAAGATGGTCAAGTAGCTACTGCTTATCAAAGAGACAGAATGTCTATGACAGAAGATGAAGCTATGAATGAAGAATTGATTAGTGCTTGGCTAACGTTTACAGGTGGTTCATATAAAGACCTTGTGGATATGGCTGTTAGAGCTGAACAAGTTAAAACTCTAAAACTTAAAGCTAAGAATAATGAGGGTCGTAAAACTATTCGTATTACTAAACCTGCCAACGCTAATAAAGTTAATCTAGATGATGTAATATTCTAGGTATTGTTTAACAAATTAATTATTTAACTATGTACAAATTAAGAGAAGTAGAACGTGGTGAATATGATGATAGAGGTTACTCTAATGAGGAAACCATCGCTCATCTTATGCTTAGTAAACCTTCTGAAATTAATTCTGCTCTGACTTATACCTTTGGTATGGATGATGACAGATTTCCTCTTAACTTTCTTACCGAGGGTCAAGGTACTGATGGTACAGTGGACATTGAAACTAATGATTGGACTTGGAAGACTATGGGTCGTATGAAGTTCAATGATTCTGTTCTTTGGTTTAATGAAGCTAACAAAACTCCTGGTAAAGGTGGTGCTACATTTGAAGTTGAGTTTAAGACTCACTGGTTTATTGAGCAATATGGTTTGATTGCACCTGATGGTGTTACTCAAGTTCGTATTATGAAAGACCTTGGTGCTGGTAGTCATGGTGGTTATTTGTATCGACTTAAACTTACTAATCCAGACCCTACTATTAGTGTAAATATTGAGAAGAATCTTAAAGTTGGTGCTTATTGGTCTTTGACTGCTCCTACTATTCCTGAGAGTTATTCTAAAGGTAATAGAACTAATGTTATGGGACCTGGTAAGATGACTTCTCAACTTGAGTTCCATCGTTATTCTAAAGAGATTGCTGGTAATCTTGCTAATACTGTTGTTACTTACGAGTTTAAGACTAAAGGTGGTGGTACTACTAATCTTTGGATTAATGAAGAGATGCGTCAATTTGAGCTTATTCAACGTGTTACTACTGAGGAACGTCTTTGGTTTGCAGAATATAATAAAACTGCAAATGGTGAGATTATTATGACTGATGAAGATAATGGTCAACCTATTCCTCATACTGCTGGTATGCAACAGATTTGTCGTGAATCTAATTATGATACTTATGGTGAGGAACTTACTTTGAATAAGATTACTCGTACTATTGGCGATGTTCTTGATAAGGATACTGATACTGGTAACATGGAAGTAGTTCTTCTTTGTGGTAAAGGTTTCTTTGAAGATTTCGATCGTGCTATTAAGAATGATGCTAAAGACAGTGGTTTCCTTACTCCTCTTGGTGATAAGATGATTAGTGAGGAAGGTAGTGATTTGACTTATGGTAAGTATTTCCGTAAGTATAAGACTGTTGATGGTCATGTCATTACTTGTAAGAATATGTCTTTCCTTAACAATGGTAGTTTTGCTGAGAATGATAAGGCTAATGGTCGTATCCATCCTCGTACTGGTTATCCAATTTGTTCTCACCAAGCATTTATGGTTGATATGAGTTCTTATAATGGACATCAGAATGTTCGTAAGGTTCGTAAGAAGGGTCAAGTTCATATCGCTGGTGTTATTAAAGGTTTGACTCCAATTCCTGCTTCTTGGGGTGCTGTTCCTACTAATTCTCTTGCAACTGATGTTGACTGCTCTCGTTATGAGGTTAAGGATAGCTTTGGTTTGCAAGTTGATAAGGCAACTAAGTTCTTCCAACTTAAATGTGTATTGGACTAATTAATTAAACTCAAAATAATATTATAACTATGGCTGATATTAAACTTAATTTAGAGTCAGGTCAAGATAATAGTGGTACTGAAAATCCTACTGCTAAAGAATTAGAAGAAGCAAAGAAAGCTGAATTAGAAGCTGAACTTGATGCAGAATATACTGAGAATAAACATATTGTTATTGCGGTTATTGCTAGGGTTTCTGCATATAGAGCTATTAACTCTCTTGCTATTGGTAAACCTAAGACTGTAATTGGAAGTTCAATTAATTCTACTCGTAAACTTATTTCCAATAAAGGTGAAGTAGAAGCTTATTATCCTGAACTTGTTTCAATGTCTAGTAACAATCCAGAATTTATTACTAGAGTTAAACAGTATCTTAGTAATATTCAAATCAATGTTGATGGTGAGAAAGATTTAGATTGTTCTTTTGTTTATCATCATAAAAGAGATTATTTAGCTATTAAAGAAAAACTTGATGCTATTGAATCTAAGTATAATGCTTCTAAAAAGACAGAAGATGATGCTACTCTTAGAAATAATGAAATTAATGCGGTTGAATCTACTAAATATAAGTATGGTTATCCTATTAATGTAAGTGAGTATATTGCTTATCGTCACTGTCTTCTTTATGGAGAAGTAGCTAAAGATACTTCTTTTATTGGTTCTAATCCTAATCTTCGTTTCTACATTAAAGATGTTGCTAAGGAAGCTGCTAGAGAAAAGAAACTTATTAATGAACGTAAGAGTGCTATGAGTAACTTTATTGAACTTAACGCTTCTCGTTCTAAAGCTCTTGCTGTTTATGTTGCAATACTTACTTATAAACATCGTAATGTTGCTGAAGGACTTTCAGTTGATGTTATTACTAGAGAAAAAGAACTTATGGACTTTGTTAATGAAGACCCAGCTAAGTTCAATAAGTTTGTAAATGATAAGAATATTCAAGTTAAGTGTTTTATTGAAATGTGTATTGCTAGAGGTGAACTTGTTCGTTCTGAACTTAATCAACAGATTAGTACACCTGATGGTCAGTTTATTGGAGAAAATGTAAATGCGGCTGTTGCTTATTTTAACAATCCTAATAATGCTGGTCTAAAGACTCAACTTGAAAATAAGATGAAACTCGTTTAATAAGTAAAGCTTATGACAATTAGAGAAATGCACATAATGTTCCGTCAGTATGCTCAACAAATGGGTATGCAGAATGTTCGTGCAATTCTCCCTGAACAAATTGACTTGCTTATTAACAATAGTATAAATGATGTTATTAATCAAGTGATTACTCAAAACATTGGTACTACTAATGATAGAGTAATCACTGATAATTCTAAACTAAATCAAATTAATGCTTTAAAATCTCTTTATAAAGTATGGAAAGGTAAAGTTACTTTAGGAGATGCTAAGACAAATTATATTGCTAGCTATGAACTTCCTATTAGTGCTTTTAAAAGTGTTGGAACTTATTATAATGATGGCGTTAATAGTACTTCCATTTCATATATTTATATTGTAGATTTAAGTATTAGTTATAAAAAGGATACTAATTTTGTTAGTAACATATTTCCAATTCGTATTATAGATGATATGTATTTGGCAGATGTTGTTAATGATTTTATTCTTCATCCAACGTTTAGAAGTCCTGTTGCTACAGTTCATGACAATACTATTGAACTTTATATTGATAAGCCTGATTCTTCAAATACTCCTTTTAAATTTCAAGGATGTGATGTTGATGAAATTCGTTTATCGTATATTTCTAAACCAAGTCAAGTTAAGTTTCTTGAAGATGTTAATGGTACTAATGTAGATTGTGACCTTCCTGAATATCTTCATGTTGATATTGTTAAACACGCTGTTGAACTTTATAGAACTGCTCTTACTGGAAGTATAGCTGTTACTCAACAAGCTCAAGAAGCTCAACAAAGGGAGAATTTAAGAAATAATTATCGTCAAGGCGATAATGATAATAGTAATCGTTAAAATTTAAATAACAATGAAACAATTATTTATTATACCTAGTGGTACTACTTATCCTACTGATGCTACGGTAGCTACCGATGGTACTAAGCTTTCAGCTGGTCAAATGGCTTTTACTCAAATGGCTGGTAGTGGTGATAGTAGAATTGCTACTCTTATTGATAAATCAGGTAAGGTTGGTGTTACATCTAATCAGACTGATATGAAAGAAGATGATATTTTCTTTATGTACGGTCGTGGAGAAAATAGTCAAGTTATTACTGGTGTAATTGATGCTCTTACTCATACTGTCACTAAAGCCTCTCCTAAAGAGGGTGTAAAGTTTAGTCGTGAAATTACTCTTCCTGTTCCTGAAAAGGGACTTAATTATAGTCTTGAACTTCAGAAGAAAGGTGTAGTTTTCCATGAGCGTAATCTTTGGACTGTTACTGAGACTTACCGTCAAGGTAAAGTTACAACTGCTGAGCAACTTGCTGATTCTCTTGGTAAGCAACTTGAAGAGATGAATGCTAGTGATAAGCTTAATATTAAAGTTACTGTTACAGGTGCTAAAGTTAAGGTTGAAGGTGAAGATTATCAAGATTGGGATTTTGAAGCTGTAGATGATGCTTATGGTTTGGCAACACTTGGTGAACAAAAACAAGGTCAAGCTCCAGTTTGTGACAAAGAGTATGTTAAACATCTTGCTTCTGTTTGTGCTCAAAATCGTGGTTTTAATAATACTTATGCTGATGGTGCTACTATCTATCCTGGTTATCCTATGGAATTGAGTGATGATTGGTATGATGTTTATACTATTCATTATAAGTATGGTCGAAAAGCTGCTCGTACTCGTGATGAGTCTATATGGCAAGATGTTATCATTGCTGTAGGTCGAGTTAAAGGTGAAGATTCTACTCTTGCTAATGCCACAGAGAATGAAGATTATAAATCTGCTCTTCCTAAAATCTTTGTAGTCGATAAAGCTTAATATAAACCAATAATGCAGCTCTTCTACGGGGGAGCTGTATTTATTTTACTTATGTGAATACAATGGGTGACTTTAATGAAGTTAATCAAATAGTTAATGATGCGATTAAAGATTCATCTTATATTACTGTTTTAATAAGTAGTGGAGTTTATATAGCTTATACTCTTATAGTTAAACTAGTTGATTTGTTTAAATCTAAAGATAGAAATAAACCTATAATTGAAATGGCTTCTGCTATTAAACAAGTTAGCGAAAATGTTGTTAAACTTAATGGAGTATTAGATAAAGCTTTCCAAGATGCTGAAAGTAAAGAGAGAGCTAAAGTAAAGAATGTTATAGTTTTAGGTTTTGTTAGTTTTAAAGATGCAATTACATGTAATTGTAATAACGTTATTATTCACAATAATATAGAAGCTAATAAAGATCTTATTAAACAAAATGTTCTTAGACTTGTTAGTACTGAATATTACAAACTTTATAATGTGTTTTCAGCATACGACCTAAATGGAGTTAACCTTTCTACTAAATTAAAAGAAGAATGGATTGATGATATTGCTAATGAATGTTTAGATATAATATATAATGGTCAAGATTCTTTAAGTAGAATTGCTCAACTTAGTAATCGTCTTGATATTATTGCAGATGAACATTCTGTTTTTGTAAATAATAAAGTTTTTAATCATTGATAAGATGTTCTTATGGATAATGAATTAGAAATTAAACATACAATGACTAATCTTGATAAAAAAGAAGTTCTATTAGTTAAGACTATAGATTATCTTTCTAACCAAGGTTATGTTATGAATAGAACTAAGCTTCTAAAGCTAAGCGTTATTCAAATGATGAAACATTGTTATGATAATGCTGTTATGCTTAATGATGCTCATGTTAGTAATCTTAGTAATATAGTTATTAATATTTAAATGGAATAGTTATGAATGAAGCTGTTTATAACCCCCCCGTAGAAGGTATGGATAGTGACAAATATAATTCTGTTCATGTTGTAGCTGATGGTTTTGACGAAGAACCTGGTGTTACTCTTGACCCTGAAGTTGTATATATGACTATTCCTAGTCTTTGGGTTCCTATATATCGTAAACTACTTTTGTTTATTGCTGACTACGGTAAGTTTATTTTAGATGATTGTAGTTTTGGTTGTAAAGGTAATGGTAGTGTAGTATTTAATTGTTGGAATTTATTTCAATCTGCTTGTGCCGCTTATGCTATAGAAGATTTTGAAAGAGCTACTTTGTTTATTAATTATGTTAGTAAACAAATCGATTCTATAACAAAAGCTTCTACTAAAACTGATGATGGAGTATTTAGATATACTATTACTCCTGATGGAGCTATTCGAATAGATGGTACTATTGTTAATGATAAAGTTAATTTTAGTGCTACTAAATCTACTTATGATAATTATCAAGAATGGCTTAAAAATTATCAAGTTGGACAAGTGTTTGTAAAGAAGGATGACAATGAATAAGCAATCTTTGGTATATTCATAGCATTATTAATTTTGATTTGATGAGTTATTCATCTAGTTTTAATTTATTTGATTATGAACAAATTTAAAATATTAAATAACTATGAAGATAAAACAACTGTTTGAAAAGACAAGAAATGGCTATGTTCCATTTACAGCTGAAATTAAAGTTGAGGACATAGAAGGTCTTAAAGACAAGCTTGATGGTCTTCAAGTTAATTTAGATGATAAAGTATCTAAGCAAGGAGATACTGTTACTGGAGATTTGACTGTTACTCAAAAGGCTGATGGTAGTGGAGGAACTGTTAATGCTAAAAAGTTTACTTCTGTTAAAAGTCGTTCTAGAAATCATTATGAAACTAATATAGATAGTGAACATATTGAAGTAATACATTCAGTTATAACTACTGGTTCTTCAGTAAATGGAAGAGTTTATAAAACGAACATAACTCCTGAATATGTAGAAAGTGTTAGTTTTGTTAAACATAATGCTACTGATACAGATCTTCTTGCTGGAGATGGTACTGTAGCTACTCCTATTGAAAATAGTGATATAGATACTATAATTGATTAAACGTAAAAATTTAAAAGAAATGACTAAGTATTTAGATTTGGATGGTTTGAAGCATTACAATCAAACCCTTAATACTAAACTTGATGGTAAGTTTGTTAATCTTACTACTAAAGGTAAGGCTAACGGTGTTGCATCCCTTGACGCTAATGGTAAGATTCCATTGGCTCAACTTGGGAATCTTGATACTACTGTAGCTGAGGTTGTGTCTGCACTTCCTACTACTAATATCAAGAAACATATTTATATGGTTAAGTCTGCTGAGACTACTAACCAAAACATTTACAAGGAGTATATCTATACAGGTGATACTTCTGCTACTTATGATGCTTCCAAATGGGAAGAACTTGGTGAATTTAAGAGTGCAGTAGATTTAACTCCTTATAGTAAGAAGACGGAGACTGTAAAAGGATTAAGACAAGGAGCTTATGATAACAATGTACTCCTTATTATTGACAAAGCAGACAATACTACTTCTGAACTTAACATAATTGCTGCTAAAGCCAATGTTAACGGTGTAGGTGGCACAGCAGGTGTTATGAGTGCTACTGATAAGACTAATCTTGACAAACTTGTAGCTGACACTTATCCATTTGGTATTACTTCATTTAGCAATACTTCAAGTGGTACTCTTGAGAAAGGTACAACTAAGTCTTTCAACCTTAATTGGAGTTATAAGAATACTGATTATAATCCAATTAAGTCTCAGTCTGTAAGTGGCGGTTCTTTGAGTGCAGCTACTTCTGTTGCTCCTGGTACAACTACTCTTGCTATTGCCAACTTGACTGATAATGGTAAGACTGCTGCTAAGACATTTACTTATACCCTTACAGCTGTTGGTGGTTCTACAACTAAGACTGCTAATACTTCTGTAACATTTGTTCATAGAAGCTATGCTGGCGTTGTCGCTGCTTCTAAGACATCTTTGACTGCTACTGAGATTAAGGCTTTGACTAATCAAGCTGTACAAAATAGTAAATCTCGTACTTTGAGTTTCACTCAGAACAATCAAAAGATTGCTTATTGTTATCCTGCTTATCTTGGTAATCTTTCATCTATTAAGGATGATAATGGTTTCCAAGGTTTCAGTGGTTACATTAAATCAACTGTTGATGTAGATGGTGTTACTTATAATGTTTATCTTTCTGCAAATGCCGCTACTGCATCTGGTAGATATACTTTTGCTTAATGTCGAACTTCTAAATATATTAAAGATATGAGTTTTATTATTAATCAAAACTTTGACTTAAAGTCAGCACAATGGAACTTTGAAAGAGATTATTTCAAAGATGTAGCAAGTCTTAAAGCTGCTCCTGAGACTAACTTCCCTGACCATTTTATTACTAATGTTGCTGGTGTTCTTTATCAGTTAACTAAGAGTAATTCTGTTGATGATACTACTGGTAAGTGGCGTAAGGTTCAACTTGGTAGTGATGTTGATTTGAGTAATTATGCTACAAAAAATGAGGCTATAGTTAGTTCTACTATTGAAAGTGATGGCAGTAGTGTGTCAATTTATTTTAAAAAAGGTGATGATTCACAATTAAATTATAATATTCCAAACGCCTCGCATTCAAGTGCTGGTGTTATAACAGCTAATGATAAGGCTAAACTTGATGGTATCGCAGTAGGTGCTAATAACTATACTCTTCCAAAAGCTACAACTGGTGCTCTTGGTGGTATCAAGACTAATTACACTAACAATGGTAAGAACTATAAAGTAGATGTTGATGCTAATGGTAATGCTTATGTAAATGTTCCTTGGACTGATACTAAGACTGATATTAGTAACTGTATTAATCTTGCTGATAATACGCAAACATTTAATGGTAGCAAAAAGTTACGGCTTAATAATGATAATAGTTTAGAAATTCAGGCTTCTAATATTAATAGTACTTCTCAATTTAACTTTACTAAATACGGATTTGATGTAAATACAGGTTCTTCAACTAATTTAAGGTTGTTAGGAAGTGGTATTGCTTCATTATCAAAGACAACTGGTACTATTGTCGGCGTTGCTAATCAACTCTTTGCTACTGATGGTTCTATCTTTGATGCTTCTAAACTTGCTACAACTGCTGCACTTAACTCAGCTCTTGCTAATTATGTAAAGAGTACTACGTTGACTACTGAGCTTACTAAGTATGCTAAACTCGATCGTAGTAATACATTTACAGGAGTTATTACTGCCCAAGGATTTAAACTTCCTAATGGTAATAGTGGTAATCTTCTTGCTGCTGATGGTTCTTTTATGAACCTTGATAACTTAGTAAAGAGAAGTTATTCTGCTACTGACGCTACTTATTTCTCTATTGATTGGATTCGTCAGTTTAGTGGATATACTACAAGTGATAGCTTTGTAAACAATACTACTGGATTTGGTTTTGTTAGAGAACTTAGAGGTTCTAAACATGAAGTTCTTATAGATTCTACAGGCGCTATTAACATTGGTAGCGATAATATCAAAATATATAATAAATCTGGTATTGACCCAACTAATGCTTTGACTTTTAACGGAGATGAATTTAGTATTAAAAGTGCTAATGGTACTTCTGCTCAATATTATGCAGCAGATGGTAGTATTCAAACTCTTGAAAAACTTTCTAATACAGAAATTGATTCTGTTTTCGCTTAATATTAACTTTCTCCTCTTAGATGTTCTAGGAGGAGAATTTAAACTTAATAATTATGAAGTATTTAGATTTAGATGGTTTGAAGCATTTTACTAATAAACTTAAAAATAAATTTATTAGTACTTCTGATAAAGGTAAAGCTAACGGTGTTGCGTCTCTTGATAAAACTGGTACTGTTCCTTTGTCTCAAATTCCTAATTTAGATAAATATGTTTATTCGTTTGATGGTCGTATATCTTCTAGCTATAGTGAGATGTATGGTGGTTATCAATTAACTATTTCGGGACTTCCTAATACAATAAGTTCTGCTGGAGTACTTATTATAGAAAGAACAGATAAAGAAGATTCTAATACTACTATATCTTTAAAAGGAAGAGATGGTTCTATTAATGCTATTGTTGGAAAATTCAATTCTGTTGAAACTGGTGGCATTAAATCAAATTCTAATCCTAATAATAATGAAGTTTGGACTACTAATGGTGGTAAAATTAATATGATGCAAATTATATCAAATTCTGCTATATATGTTTATGGGGATATAATAGATAGTACAGAAGGAAATGTTAATGATACTGATGTTATAGACTATCCAGATAGTATTGTATTTGATAAAGAATCTAGTTTATTTTTTGCTAGAAAGAATGGAAATTATTATGTTAATTGGACTTGTAATTCAGAGATAAATATTTCTAATCCAGATAGATATGGTATTGTAGATAACGAAAACAATATAGTTAAACCTTTTGCTAAGCAAATGTATAAATTTACAAATAGTGATATTATTTATGTATTTAATCCTAATAATGGTAATATGGAACCTCTAACTTTTAATTAATAAATTATGAATGATAAAGAGAAAGAACTTTAGAGAGTTATAGATAATGTTATTAAATGTTGTGCTATAACTAATCCTGATGGAACTCTAAGTATTACAAGAGAAGAAGTTCTTGGTAAATCTCGTGCTGAAAATCTTGTAATGGCTAGATGTATGGTAGTAGAACAAATGACTCATGCTGGTTTTAGTACTACAACTATTGCTCAAGTTCTTAATAGAACTGTTCAAGCAGTTAGACATTTAGAAAAACTTGCTTTTAATTATTTAAAAACTTCTAGAGTTTATAGACTTGCTACTGCTCAAGCTACACTTCTTAATAAAGATGTAGAACCTATGTGTATTTAAAAAGCAAATAAGATTAAAATAAAGATTATATTATTAATGATAGTATTAAGCTGACAACTAGTAAATAACTAGATTGTCAGCTTTTTGTTTATATTCAATATTCGCCTTATATTTGCAATGTACAAAATACTAGTATAGTACATTTTATTATTAATCATTTAACTTTTTAAATTATGGACGATTCTAAGATTTTTATGTTCCCTGATGGTGGAACTAAACAAACTAGTGATGTTAACAGTCTGCTTCCTCTTCTTATGATGAATGGTGGAGGTATGAATGGTGGAGGTTGGATGTGGATTATCTTTCTCTTTTTCCTTTATCCTCTTATGCGTAATGGTGGTTTGTTTGGTAATGCTGGTGCAAATGGCAATGGTTGCTTAGGTCCTCTTGCAAATATGGTAAATAATAACGACGGTCGTGACCTTCTTATGCAAGCTATTAATGGTAATGGTGCTGCTATTCAGAACTTAGCTTCAATGTTTGGAGCAAAGGTTGATATGATTCAAGCAGCCATTAATGGCGTTAGTAATTCTGTTGCTCAGATAGGTTGTAAGATTGATTCTTCTACTGGTGCTTTACTTAACGCTGGTACTCAAAACACTATGACTCTTGCTCAGCAATTAGCTACTTGCTGCTGCAATTTGAAGAATGCTATTACTGATAGTGCTCATCAATCTCAGCTTGAAACTCTTCGTCAGACTGATGCTATTAAAGAATCTGTTGGCGGTGTAGGTAGTGCTGTTGCTCGTGGTTTTGCTGATGTTGGTTATGCTCTTCGTGACCAGACTTGTAACATTGAGAAATCAGTAGATGGTGTTGGTAATAGAATTATTGCTAAACTTGATGCTTCTGAAAAGTCTGCAATGCAGGATAAGATTAATGCTCTGCAAACTCAGCTTACTACTGAACACCAGAGTGGAGTTATTGCTCAACAGATTGCTGCTGCTGTAAATCCTATTGCTGCTGCTGTTCAGGAAATTAAATGTGCTCAGCCTCAAACTGTTACTGTTCCTTATCAGCCATTCCAAGCTATTCCTAATTGTGTAGCTTATCAATATGGTATGTATAACAATAATGGTTTGAATAATTTTTGGCTTTAAATTATAGGAGGTAATATTATGGCTTATAATGAATTCATTGGTAATCGTGGTGGTATACCTTTAGTAGCTGCTACTCAAACGACTGCTGGCAGTGCTACTGCTAATGCTGTTTTTAGTATGCCTAATCATACTTTCAGAGTTATGGGTGTTGCTGGTATTATGGTAATTAATTTTAATGCAGCTACAACTACTGCAACTGGTTTTGAAATGATGGTTAATAATGTAACTCTTCCTCTTCTTGCAAGCAATGGTGAAGCTTTGACTGCTCTTACAGCTGGTCTTCATATTGTGGTATTTGATAAACAAAATAATAAACTTCAACTTATAGTATAATGTTTTCTGCGCTTAATCAAGGAAGTCTTGTTTATATTTTAGATAAGACTAAAGATGTAAAATTTAGTATAGGTGAAGTTGTTGGAACTACAGTTCCTCAATATGCTATTGATGGTTCAGGCATGATTATGAATCTAACTATCAAAGTTAATGATGAAAAGATTGAATATAAGAATGTTCCTAGTGGAGCTTCTTCTGTTTCATATAATAATGGAAAACTTGTTATTGCTGAAACTAAACAAACTATTCAATCAGAAGTAGAATCAACTCTTCATAATGCTAATTATATTGTAGAACATATTGATGATTATAAGAATCAAATTACTCAATGTGAAGAAGTTCTTAAAGAGTTAAATCCTCAATATGCTAAAGATAAAGCTAGAGATGAAAGAATAGCAGGTATTGAATTTGAAGTTGCTGGAATGAAAGATAATATAGCTAAAATTCTAGCTGCTGTAACTAAAACTTAAAACAATGATTATTATGATTAAAATGGAAAAGAAGTCACTCTCTGAAATGAAAGAGAAACTTCACAGAATGAAGCTTGAAGTTCAAGAACTTGAAGATACTATCGAAGAATGTTCTCGTAAAGAAAGCGATGATTATGATAAGGACTATGATAAGGATTATGATAGAGATTATGATTATCGTAGACGTGATAGAGAATATGATAGTAGAAGTCGTGGTAGATATAGATATTAAATAATTAACTGCTCTGTAGAAGCGAATTAACAAGTCCTTCTACGGGGCGGTTCTAATACTAAAGTTATGGCTAGAGACTCTTTTGACCAATACGATGAAATTCCTGAAGATATGCTTATGTATCTTCGTTATAATGGAAAACATTTCAATCGTAAACTTGTTGAATATGCTGTTAGTAAAATGACTACTAAAGATTCTTCAGGTAATGAAGTTCCTTTAGTACCAATTAGTAAAAGTCAACTTGATAATATGATGAATCAATATGGAGTTGTCTTAAATAATAAAGATGATGTTTATGATGCAGTTTATGTTGCAAATATATGTAAAGCTGATTTTTTAGGTAGAAGTATTATTGATGATTTACATTTATGTTTGTACGTTAAAGATGTCATAGATGATATTGATGGTTATGAAGGAATTGTGTTTAATCGTTGGTATGCAGATATGTCTCATAAAGGTATTCCTATTGATTGGTATAATTATAGATAAAGATGAGCGAGTTATTATAATCAGTAATAACTCGCTTGTTTTGTTAATACCTTTGTTAAACTAAAAATAATACTAATTATACTAATATTAATATTTATCTTTGCAATAATAAAAATAATAATGTTATGGAAATATTTAATGAAATACTTCAAAATCTTACTAATAGTTTTGATTTTAGTTATTGTGTAGTTGTAAATGTTTTAACTTATATCCTTATTACTTGTTTTATAGATATTGTTAAAGGCAATATAACTAGATTTATGAAAAGACTTATTCTAATCATTAGTATGATTATTGTTGGTATAGTTTATTATCTTGTTGGAGTAGAAGTTAAACTTATAGTTAATTCTGCTATTATAACTCCTGTTAGTTGGAGTTGGATAATTAAACCTGTACTTGCTAAATTTGGATATGATTATAAAGATATAGATAAACGTTTAAATTGATGATATTCTTGTAATTTCATACAACTTTTATTTTTTTCGTAGTCCTGCTAGTAGTAATACTAGTGGGACTTTTTATTTTCATATTACTTCTAATGATGATAATTTTGATTATTTATTTTTATTTAGATGAGCTATTTTCGCTTTGTCTGTAAGTCTTTAGTTATCAGGCTGATTGATTATTCGTCGATTGTTAATTAGTCGATTTGTGTACGCACACAGATAGTAATATCAAAGTAATGGCTCTTGCATAATCAATCCAAAAATCATATTTTTGCCATAGCTAAAAAGACATATAAGACATATTGATACTGGTAATAAAACTGATAATATTAATATTGATGTTTATTATGCTTATTGTTAACAAACTAGTAATCAATGTTCTTATTATGTTGGCACTAAGACTTCTTTTGAAGCTGATGATGATTACCTACTTACAAAAATTAGTAGAATCCAAACTGAACATCATTTTGCTTCTATAAGAAGTCTTTTTTGTTATATTAATGTTTATATTAAATTTTAAATTATGGCTAGTATTGCAATGATGGTTAGTGAGCTAGCTCATTCTTTAGGTCAGCCTAATAATCATGTTTTAAGAGAAAATCTTAAACTTCTCATTATTCAAACTCGTAATGAATGTATTAGACGAAGTTATGAAAATCATGGTTATGTAGATAAAGGTCTTACTCAAAGATTTAGAGTTACTCTTACTGAAATTAATGATGGTGATATAATTATACCTGATGAAATTAAAGATTATGTTGCTATTGATAAAATTAAACGAACTACTGAAAAAGTTCCTCGTCCTATTAGACTTACTAATAATCTTCCTTTTGATAGAGTGAGTTCTGTAGGTTATGCTAATAATAGAGAATTTCCTTATATTAAGGAAACTACTGCTAGATTTAGAAATTCTGTTCCTGGTCTTTGTGGTGCTATTAGTTATGATTACATTAATGAATATTTGTATTTATATCCCCCCCGTAGAGGAACTCTTGAATTAAATCAAATTGTGATTGAGTCAGCATTTGAACATCCTAATGAAATATCTTTAGGTAATGGAGAAATTACTACAGATAATCTTATTTATGATGATAATGAATATCTTATACCTGAAGATATGTATGGTCAAATTAAAGATATTATATATAAACGTGATTTGTTAACTCAACATCGTGAAACTGATGAAACTCCTAATGTAATTAAATTTTAATTATGGTTGCAATTAAAGATAAACCTACTGGACTTCATGATTATTATTTAAACGCCCGTGACGAATATAATCGAATTAAAGAAGTTGCTAATCTTGAGAATGATAAATTGATAGAAGAAATAAAACTTAAACGTGATGATGTACTTCCTTATGTTAATAGTTTTAAACTTCCAATTATTGATTATCCTGAATTTCAACAAAATAAATATATTAATGGCAGACTTGTAAATGCTGCTATTGGTTTATATACTGATAAAAGAAATGATGGAGAAATGAAAGGTCGTTGTTTTAAACTTCTTTCTTTAGCTAAAGCTCAAGAGAAATATTATAATAACGTTCAAGCCATTCGTAAAGCTGAAAAAATACTTGCTCTTACTTATAGACAATATTGTAAAATACTTAGAACTTTTTATTATGAAGTTCATAAGCAAATGATTCTTAATGGATATGGATATGTACTTGAAGGTTGTTTTGGTTGGATATGTTTTAATAGAGTTATTATTAATGGTGAAGTTAAAATGATTGACTTTGCTGCTACTAATAAAAAGAAAAAAGAATTAATTGCTAAAGGTCTTAAACCTTATAATGAAAAGGAAGCTAAATGGTGTGAAGATAATCATATTTCTTATGATGGTGTTGATTATAAAGTTTATAAGAATGATGAATGTTGGTATGAGTATTGTTTATTAGGTTGTAAACTTCCTAGGTCTAGAAGTTTTGTAATAACAAATCCTGATGGTCGTAATATGAAATATCGTGGTATGACTAATGAAGATATTATTAATAGAGATAATCATGATGTTAATAAAATTCTTCAAGAAGATTTGGATATTAAAACTAAACTTACTCTTTGTTTATCTGTTGATAAAACTCTTTATACTAAATTTATTAGAAATGAAAATCAGACAAAATGTAGAATTGGGAAGATTAATAGGCAAAGTTGATAATGACTTTAATATAAGTGAAAGTGATTGGATTCCTCGTGCTGCTGCTTGGGTTATTGATGCTTTGTCTCAAATGAAAGTTCTTCCTATGGAACGTAAGAGAAGAACTCTTAATGTTGATAATAGAATTGCTTTATTTCCATGTACTCTTAATGCTAAAGAAATTAAAGTATTTGATTCTAATGGTTGTGAAATAAAAGAACTTAATAATTCTACTTGTTCTTGTAATTCAGGACTTAATGACAGTAATGTTGTTGGTTCTGAAATTGCTGTTTTTGCACCTAATGGAAATAACCCTGTAAATTCTATGAAAGTTACAAATATTATTCCAACAGATAGAAATAGAAATTTTGTTGTTGTTGGAAATAATATCGAACTTAATTTTGATACAGATAAAATTATAGTAGAAAGTTATGAAGTAGCTACTTATTATGATGAATATTATGATTGTGAAGTTCCTTATATTTACGATAATGGAATTTTACTTGAAGCTCTTTCTTGGTATATACTTTTTAAATATCTTAGTCGTGGAAGTAAACATCCTGTTTATGATTTAAAAAGTAATAGTCCTGTCACTAATCCTTTCCTTCAGTGGAATACTCTTAAAAGTAAAGCTATTACTTCTGTTAAGAATGAAATGTATAATGCTGACGGTTGGAGAAATTTCTTTTATAATAGTACGTTTGACCCTAGAAGAAGTTAATTATGGAAATAATACCAAAACTTAATCTTAATAGAAATCCAAAAGATATTCCTAATGGTAGTTTAGTTGCTGCCAAGAACATGATAGTAGATGATACTGGAAGTTATTTTACTAATGAATGGGGATTTAAAGTTGCTTTTGATTGTCCTAATAATACAGAATTTATTTGTGGAGTTATACCTACAAATAAAGAACTTGTTATATTTACTTATTGTACCAATGATAAACTTTCTAGAATTTATCGTTATAAAAATGATGGTTCTTATTTTGAAGTTAATGTTGGTTGGACTTATTCTGGTGGTAAAATAACTGGTTCTTATACTTATAATTATAAAGGAGAATTAATTATAGCTGTAGGAGAATATGATGCTGTAGATAGTTATAGCCATTCTATTCAAGTTCCATATAAATCTTGGAATTTAGATACTGCTCTTAATTTATCCCATAATCAAGAAGAAAAAGTTGGAGAACTTTCTTATTCATATAATATTACAACTGGTAGTTTAGTTTGTGGAGTTTATACATTCTTTATTAGATTTGCTATTAATGATGTAGATTATACTAAATGGTTTCAAGTAACTCCTGAAGTAGTTATTATTCAAACTAAACAGAAAGAAGCTCCTTCTCATACATATCTTAAAGGCGATGAACTTATAACTTTGGATACAAGTAAATCTAATTTTGAGAATTTAATTATTAATGATAATAAGATTTCAGATAAAGGTGTATCTATAAATGTTGAAGTTCCTTCTGATAATAATTTTTTAAAATATCAAATAGGATATATAATTAAAAAAGATGAAGAAGTTTTAGGTCGTATTCAAAATGAATATGATATTAATAATAAAACTATTATTGTAGCTGATAATGTATTTACTAAAGAAGAATCTATTGATGAATTTCTTAAATCTCCTAATCAACTTTATAATGTAAAGACTATTGTCAATTATAATAATAGAATTTATCTTTCTAATTATGAAGAATATAAAAATGAAAATATAAATATAAATGATTATACAGGTACTTTGAATTTTATTATTAGTATAATAAATAAAAACTTTAAATCTGGAGAAGTTCAAGAAATATATACTAAAGTTAAGGGACAAATAAGTTATAATGGTGTAACTACTAAAACTGATAATGTTAATTTTGAATTATCTAAAGTTGATATTGATAATGCTAATAAAATTAAAATATCTAATTATAAAAGTTTTATTATAAATAATTTTGTTAAAGTTCTTAGACTTTATAATAGTCTTGGTCAAGCAGTTTCTCCTTATGAAAGTAGAGATATTGAACTTACTGAAGAAGGCAAGAAAAATTGGAGGTCTTGTAGAGCAGATTATAATGTTATTTTATTAGATAATGTTACTAATAAAAATAGAACTTATTGTCCTATTTATCAATCTAAAAATAAAAATGTTTCTAATATAAAAGAAGTTTACATACAAAAAGGAAATATATATATTGTGACTAGCAATAGTATATCTGTAAATGATGGTTCTAATAAAGGAGAACATACTTATATTATTCAAAATACTGATATAGATAATAGACTATTATGGAATGTTTATGTTTTTTATACTTTTTATCTTAAAGATAATTTAAATACTGACCCTGGTTATTTAGCACAGTATATTGGAGAAAATCCACAACCTGTACTTAATGCTTATCCTCCAGCACCTAAAGGTGGATATAAACCTACAACTAATATAAATGTTTCTAATATAGAAAATACTTATAATATTAATAATGGTGTTATAAACAAAACATTAGTACCTTTTCAATATTATAATATTTATATTCATTTTATTAGACCTGATGGTTCTTATACAAATGGTTATTATTTAAAGAAAGTTCAAGTAACAATAAATGATGCTTCAGAAGGTCCTATTAAATATATAAGTGCTAAAGCAAATTCTATCCCTAATGGTTATATTGGATATTTCTTTAGTTATGAAGAAGTAGAAATAAATTCTATATTTGTAGATAGATTATTTAAAGATAATAAGTCTATGAGTATAACTAATACTGGATTTATTTATAATGAAGAAAGTATTTATGGTGATACTATTAATAAGAATACAGAAATTAAAGGTAAAACTTTTAATAAAAGTATAGTTACTACTCCAAATGTAAGCATAAATCCGTCAATAAACGATTCTCAGGTTTTTCTTCTATCTAAGAATTTAGGTAATTATTATAAAAATACTAAAACTCTTTATAGACTTACAGAAAATTATTATGACACTAATGCTCATACTAGTGACGCTTATCTTCCTGGTTTCTACAACAAAGAGAAGATTATAATATTTGCTGATACTTCTAATCCTGATACTGCAACTAAACTTAAAGAAGTAATATTTAATGCTACTTCTAGTAAAGTTGTAGATACTACTGGAGCAGAAACAGATTATGGAATTTATGCTAAGACTGACTACGCTTATACAGATAAACCTTTAGATGCTTATAATATTAAGCAAGATTATTCCAAAGGTGCTGCAAGTCTTGTAACATCTGCTGGTGGAGCAAAAGGAGTATTTTATAATTCTGTTTTAACTCCTGATAAACTTCATGATTTTCTTGAAATAAAAGGTTGTTATACAGCTAAACCTAGTAAAAGTTTTACTAATTATAATGCTGATTATATTGACAACTTTAATAAGACTATTCGTAGAAGTAATGTAATTAGCGATGAAAGTCTTGTAAATGGTTTTAGACTTTTTGAGTCTGAACAATATAAAATCATTAAAGAAAATAAAGGTAATATTACTAATATAGTTGGTATTGGACTTTATATGTTAATTCATACTGAATATTCTTTATTTGTATTTGATAGAAGTCCTAAACTTACACAAACTAGTCAACTTCAAATTCCTGATGTATTTGATATAGATTATCAGGAAGTACTTCCTTCTAATGAAGGTTTTGGAGGTCTTAAAGATAAAGAAGAATCTATTGTTAGTAAAAATGGTTATATATGGTATGATAGTGTAAATAAGATAATATTTAAATATGAGAATGGTAAAGCTTCTGTACTTTCTTCTGATATTAATAATTTTATTAAAGATTTAACTATTAATACTGTTAGATTTGGAGAAGATTTAATTACTAATCGTCTTATTATATGTATATACATAACTATAGATAATGTAAATTATCCTATAACTATTAGTTATAACTTTAATACAAATACTTTTATAAGTATTCACGATTATAGTTTTACTAATTGTTATAGAACTTATAGTACTGCTTTCTTCTTTGATAATATTAAAGATAGAAATAGACTTTATTGTTTTGATGAAGCTGAAACTGGTTATAAGAATTTAAGAAATAAAGATAGTATTTATTTTCCTAAATATACATTAGATAATATTGACAATTCTGGAGCTAAACCTATTCTTCCTTCTGAAAATACAATATCTTTAATTAAATATCCTATTCTTGTATCTGATTCAGAAATACGTTACAAATTCAATGATATAATTAAAAAATATAGTTATATTAAACTTTATCATTATGATGCTGATGTAGATAAAACCGTTAATATTCAAGTAGGTAATACAGCTACAGAATATTCTAATTATTATATTAATGATTATTTAACATCTGATATTAATGGTAATCATACAATTATATATGGTAAATTATTTAAAAGTTTAGATGACTATGTAAATGATGTTGGTGCTGATATTACTCCTGTTGAAATAGACTTGTCTTTAGAAACTATTAAAGAAATAAAACTTATACATAATGACAATAATAATGTATGGAACGATTCAATAGAATTTAAATATAGTAATGATAAAATATTAAATCCAGGAAGATTTTATTATTTAAATACTGCTGAACTTAATGGTTATATAATAGATGGAAATAAACCTATAAATATTACATATAGAAAATATAATGTAAAAGTTAGCAACATTAAAAATAATAAAGTATATCTTAATGAAAATATTAATCATAATGAAGGTGTAGATGATATTATAAATAATATAACTTGTATTAGAGATAAATCAAATATCATAATAAGTAATACTTCTAGTCTTACTTGTAAAATAAATGTTTATGGATATACAAGTGATGGAGATAATTCTTTTAATTTTTCAGAAGACAAATTTGTTGGAGGTAAATCTACAACTATATTTGATAATGTAACTACTGAAATTAGTATTATTGTTGTTTATAATAATGAAACATTTACTAAAACAGTTCGCATTAAAGACTATATGTTTCGTCCTGTAATTAAAATATCAAATAAAACTGAACTTTATTTTGAATGTGAAAATGAAACTGTAGATAAAGTATATTATACACTTAATGGTGAACATCCTAATAAATCTAGCGATGTATATATTATAAATAGTAATAATAAAATAGAACTTACTAAAAGCTGTCGCATTTATGCTTCAGTTTTTTATGATACTATAAACGGATATGTAGAAAGATTTGCTTATTATGATTATTATTATGATGGTAAACCTGAGATAGAAACTAGAATTTATACAACTAAATTTCTTACAGATAGTACATATAAATCTTATATAGATGTTGTTTATAATATAAATCCAGAACAAGCTAAAAGTCTTGAAAGTATTCATTATATACTTAATGAACTTGTTGGTAAATTTAATAATATGAATCCTGCTGAACAACTTCTTAATAGAAGATTTAGTGGTAATAATATTATTCTTTATAGTGATGAAACTTATAGTGGTGCTATAAATATAAATAATAATGAAAATACTAATAAACTTAATGCTTATAAACTTCCTACTTTTCAGAAAGGTCATTGGGAGTTTAATTACTTTAGAAATGATACTAGTAAACTTTTAGAAAATGGTAGTTTTAAAGCATTAGTGTTTGATAAAAATAAAAAAGATTATGTACTTACAGAAATAACAGATGAAAACATAAAAGAGAATTACGATAAAATTCATAGTGATAATAAATCTCTTATTTATGGTAGATATATTGTTGCTAGATTTATTTTTGATAATAATAAAAGAATTAAATTTGAAGGTGTTACATTTATAACTAATACTTATTAATATGGTATATCAATTAAAAAGACTTCAGACTAATGAGAGACCTCAAGCTTTTTGGGGTTCTCTTATTCCTTCAGCAATTAGTTTTATTGGAGGACTTATTACTAGTAGTCAACAAGCTAAAGCACAAAGAAGAGCTTTAGAAGAGCAACAAAGACTTGCTCAACAACAACTTAATATTAGTAATCAAAATCAATTAGCTAGTTCTCTTAACAACTATGCTAATGCTCAACAATCTTATGATGATAAAGATTATAATCTTAAATATCGTATAGGAGGAGTTAAAAGACTTGGTGGTAGAAATATTATGATTACTGATGGAGGTAATGCTAAGAGAATAGGAAACAACACATATCTTCTACGGGGGGGTTCTCACGAAGATATTAATGAAACTGGTCAAACTGGAATAGGTATTAATGTTGGTGGTAATGAGATTGAAGCTGAAGGTGGTGAAGTTGCTCAACGTAAGGGCAACTCTTTGCGTATATATTCAGCTCAACCTATTCTTGGTGGTATGAGTCCTGCTCAAGCTATAATGAGAGGATATAATAAAGATAAAGTCTTTAATGCTCAACAAAGATTTAAGAAGAATAATGGTATTAAAGATGATGGTAGTAAAGCTCAATGGGGAGATTTTTTTCCTTTATTTGGTGACCGTAAACCTGTAAAATCTACAGGTAGATATAGTCGTCAAGGAGATTTTATTTATGATAATAAAACTAAGAAAAGAACTATTAGTCAACTTCCTTTAGGACTTACTTATCCTGAATATGTATTATTATCAGGAGGAAGACAAATGGAATTTAATAGACTTAAAGAAGCATTTCAACCTATACGTAAAGCTATTACTAGAAAAGGTTTTAATCTTAGTAAAGAATATCCTGATTTAAAGTCCGGAGTTATTGAATATCTTAAACAATTTAATGGACTTATAAATCCTATTATGCGTTATGGTGGTTTAACTTCTAAAGATAGAGGTTCTTCTAAACATCCTTATCCTTCTGTAGCATCTAAAGATTTTGCAGGTGGTAATAGAAGTTATCCTATTCCAACTAAAGCTGATGCTATTGACGCTTTAAGACTTGCTGGTCTTCATGGTAGAAGTGATGTTAGAAGTAAGGTTTATAGTAAATATCCTGAACTTAGAAAGAAAGCTAGAGGTGGAACTAAGGTTGACCCTTATTATGATTGGGCTAGAAATACTTCTAGTAATTTAAGAATTTCTTTTATTGACCCTACTTATGATTATAGAGTTTATTATAATTCTGTAACTCCTTATGAAAGAAACCTTATTAGATTTGCTCCTCAAGGAACTCATTTTACAGATATTGGTAAAACTCCTAAACATCCTACATTTAGTAATGAAAGTAAATATTCTAATAAGAAAACTCCTGGAGGTACTTGGAATGGAAATGTTTTTGTTCCAGCTATTTGGCAATTTGGAAATAATGGTAACAAAATACGTAATAAATATATGAATAATAGTGGAGAAGGATATTTTAATGGAAGAATTAATATTTTTCCTACATCTAGACAAAAACATAGTTTAGGTGGTCGTCCTAAAGCTGAAGATGGCACAAGTATGTCATTAGCTTCTTCTTATAATAATAATAAAGATTTTCTTCATAGATTAACTCAGGGTCATCCTACTGCTAGAAAAATAGTTAATGAAATATTTGGTGATGAAGCAGATAGAAGAAGATTTATGCAAGATTTAAATATATTTGGTCTTACTTCTGACGATGCTAGTAGTATTGCTGGAGCAAGTCCTATATTTAGACGACCTATAGTTAGTGCTGCTAGACAAGCACAATTTATTCAAGATGCTAATAAAGCTAGACAAGCAGCTAACGCTAATAAAGCTAGACAAGCAGCTAACG
>ERZ1034984.106-NODE-106-length-93162-cov-17.030105_pt1 | contig 93162 bp, 141 predicted proteins | sample MGYA00520589_ERZ1034984 | MGnify/ENA primary metagenome ERZ1034984 (study PRJEB33766, sample SAMN09781790) | gut metagenome | biome: gut microbiome | host: Homo sapiens | place: Madagascar | study: EMG produced TPA metagenomics assembly of the PRJNA485056 data... | reverse complement strand
ATCCACGGCGATGCCGTTTGCGGCAACTGCCACGCAAAAATGACAACACGCTGGATGCGAGAGGAGTTAAACAATGAAAAAAAAGCGAGCGATTAAGCTGCTAATGGCCTGCGGCATAAGCCGAAATCATGCGAATTGTGGGCTGACGGAAAAACCAAAATGGAAGACAAACGCAGATGTGGTAGAGGATGTGCTAACAATTGCACTGTATACGAAACTGCTGCGGAAGCAAATGGATAATGGTGGAATAACCGAGGAGTCCGCAATCCGCGCGGTAGCGATGGCGGCGAGTGACATTTGGCTGAAGGAGGTAAATCATGGCTGATGAATACATCCGGCGGGACGCTGCGATGAAAGCAGTGGCAAGTCAGTACGGCGCGTGCCGAAGCCCGGCGCAAAACCAGCTGCTCGACAAGATCAGAAATAAAATCAGGCGGATGCCCGCCGCCGACGTTGCGGAGGTGGTGCGCTGCAAGGACTGCGAATACGGTGACTACGACAGCAAGCCGGATGGCGCTATGGTGTGCCTGAGAACAAAAGACGGCTTCTGGCGGAAGGAAACTGATTTTTGCAGTTACGGAACACCAAAAAATGATGGAGGGGAAACATGAGCAAAGCGGTACTTATTAGCATCCGCCCGAAGTGGTGCGAGAAGATTTGCAACGGCGAAAAGACTATCGAAGTGCGCAAGACCCGCCCAAAGATGAACACGCCGTTCAGGGTGTACATCTACTGCACACTGCCGAAGTACCCGCACGAGGACTTTTTTGCAACGGATTATCCAAAGCCGCAGTTTTATGGCGGAGGCAAAGTCGTTGGCGAGTTTATATGCGACCGCATTTACGAGCTGGAAACGCGCTCACCCGGCGGCAGCTACTATGTCAAAGGTGAGGATCAGCCGACAACAAACGATGTTGCGCGGCAGTCGTGCCTTACTCTCAAAGATATGCACGAGTATCTGCGTGCAGCAAATGGCTACGGATGGCACGTCTCCGACCTCAAGATTTACGATACGCCGCGCGAATTGGACGACTTCAGACGGGTATGCAAAAATGACTGGTGGTGTGAGAGCTGCGCTATGTACTGTGAGCATAACGGGATCTGCGGCAACGGTAGTTTGCAGATTCGACGCCCGCCGCAGAGCTGGTGCTATGTGGAGGAATTGCCATGAAGATTTACATTGCCGGGAAGATCACGGGCGACCCGGAGTATCGGAGGAAGTTTGCCCGCGCAGCGCGGCAGGTCGAGGAATTTGGACATGTCGTCCTGAATCCGGCGGAGCTGCCGGAGGGGATGGCGGCTGCGGACTATATGCGCATTTGTATGGCGATGATCGACGCGGCGGACCGCGTGATCTTTCTGCCGGACGCCGAGGACAGCCCCGGCGCATTTCTGGAGATCCAGTATTGCCGGTACGCAAAAAAACGCGTTCGGAGGTTTTCGGAAGCAGTGGAGGAGGAACAGGCGTGGAGAGATTGACTTTTGATGGTAATTTCTGCGACATTGCCCAATGCCGCGCTATACCGTGCCCATATGACAACAACTGCACGCAGAAGCAGGTGTGGGAAAGATTGCAGCAATATGAAGACACAGGGCTGTCTCCCATTGCGTGCAAAGAGGCTCAAAAAATCGAATCGGGACTTTCGGTTGACGGCTATTCTATCTCTCGGATGGTCGAATTGATGGTGGCTGACGTCAATGGGAAAATTCTGAGACTTCCTTGCAAGCCCGGCGACCGTGTTTTTGCTGTTGGCAAGCAGCAGATCGTGGAGTGCAAGGTGGATTCGATTTATCTTGACAAACGGCGACATGGTGTTTGCGTCACGTTTAACTGCGTTTCGTGCCCCGGATGTCCATTCTATACGCCGCTTTCAGACCCGGAAGGTGACTTCCGCTGTGCTGGAGAACTCAACGAAGCTGAAATTGATTTTGACGCTTTCGGGAAAACCGTTTTCCCGACATACGAAGAGGCTGAGAATGCCTTACGGAAAGTGCAGGAATCGGAGGCGAAGCAGTGAAAGTCATCGTGATAGAAGATGAACTCCTACGCAGGTATTCCGCTATGATCATTCTTAAATAATCTTTTTGCCGCCAGCGCCCGGAAACGGATTCTGGCGGCATTTGTTTTTGATTTCTATAATTTCATGCGAAAAAACGTACTTTTTACGCTTGATATGATAGAGACAGAGGGGGTGATTCCGTGGGAAAACAGGAATCAACGATTCGGATGCGCTACATCGGAAAGACTGGATTTCACGGTCTGAAGCATCTGAAAATCTATGACGTCAGCATAGCGAGTATGTACGGCAGGATGTGGCTGGAGGTCGGGGGAGAATCTATCTCCTACGCATCACTCGCGATGCTCTGCCGGAACTGGTCAGACGCGCAGAAGGGAGGAACGGCATGAACGATTGCGAGCGCGTGGTGGATTATTGCAAGAAGCATGGGTCAATCACGCAGATGGAAGCAACAAATGCGTTCGGGTGTACACGTTTGGGCGCACGAATCTGGGACCTGAAAGACCGCGGGTATTTCGTGTGCGGTATATGGGAGAATGGCGTGGACCGCTTTGGCGAGAAAACGCGGTACAAGCGTTACTATGTGCGGGAGGATTGACGATGGGATACAGAACGTGCCGGAGCTGCAAGTGGTGGGACGAGGACTCCGAGGCGTGCAACAACCAGATGGCGGATTTCGTCGGGCTTTACACACTGGACGGGTGCGATGAATGGGAGGACTGCTATGAGCGTTCGGAGGAAAACTGATTTTCGGCTCACGCTGATTCGGTCCTGCGGTACTTGTGGTCGTGAGTTCGTCACGAGCGCTGCAAGCCCGTGGATGCGCCAGCTCCCGCGAGATGGTAAAAAACAGGCGATCACATATTTCTGCTCAGAATCATGCTACGCCAAAAGCTACAAGCACATTGGGTTCTATGACGGGAAGGCGGCGGAGCGCCGCGCGGAACGGGAAGCCAAGCGAGATAACCGGGAGCGCTGCCGCATATACAACGCCAAAAATGCCGAGAAGCGCCGTCAGAAAAGGCGTGAGTGGTACTGGGCGAATCACGAGGAAGCCATTTTGATAAACAAATACAACAGACAAAAAAGAAAACTGCTCCTGCAATCTGCTGCGGAGCATCCAGAGGTAGGAAATGCTTAAAGGAATGATTAAATGCTTGAAATTGATCGCCAGATTGGCCATCGCGGTCATTATTTGCGCGATCATCTTGATTGCTGCGGCAATGGTGAGAGCCGAAACGGGTTCGGCAGAAGAACTCGCGCCGGAAACGCAGAGTGAAGATAGTAGTCAGTTTCCAGATGACCCGGAACTTTACGCCGAAAGATCGCGCGCCACGCACGTCAATGAAGCCAATCCGCCGCCTGCTGATGATTTTGAAGAATCAAGCTCATCTTTAGCCGGTACGCAAACGATAGAGCCGGAGCTTCTTTTGGAGAGCACATGGTCTACAGAAGAAGATTTTGAGATTTCCGAGGCGGTTGATGTTCGTGCTCCCACCATTGACGAGGACGATTTGGAGATGCTTGCCTGCACGATCTACGTCGAAGCCGGCGGTGATGCTTGCAGCGATGAGACGCGGATGATGGTCGGGAACGTCGTTCTGAATCGCGTGGCACACCCGGACTTCCCAGGAACAATTGAGGAAGTGTTGCTGCAGCCGGGGGAATACAACACATTCTCGTGGACAGGCATCGTATGGCCGGCGCGCGCTACATCCGATGTGGAGCTACACGCGGTAGATCGCGCATATGAATGCGCGCGGCGTCTTCTGGAAGGCGAACGCGTTTTTGACGAAAGCGTCATCTGGCAGAGCAATGTGTTTCAGGGAACGGAAGTTGTTTCGTATCAGGATGGAATTTATTTTTGCAGATAGGAGTGGCTGCAATGGAAAATTTCTTTTCGGTTATTCTCGGATGGATATTGATTGCGCTTGGTGTGGCATCAACCGCATTGCTGGTGTATAGCTGTTTGTGGTGCATCCGGCAGAAATACGTCGCAGGAGCTGTCAGATATGCAGTCATGGCAATTTTCAGCGCCCTGATCGTGACGCTCTGGATTTTATCGAATCTGAAATGAGATACCACTGTCGCGTCACAGGAGCGTCGTAGAGACGAGAATTGATATTGAACGTCAAATGAGCAGGAAACAGCCCTAGAGCCCCACACGAGCGCGACGCGACCATATACTAGGCAAAGGAGAACGTGAAAATGAGTTTGAACAATATTGCAATCATGGGTAGGATGGTCAAAGACCCGGAGCTGCGCCGCACGCAGTCGGGTGATGCCGTGGCATCCTTCACGTTAGCTGTGGAGCGGGATGCCAAAAACCGCGAGGGTGTCCGGGAGACGGATTTTCTGGATTGTGTAGCATGGCGAAGTACGGCAGAATTTGCAGCGCGGTATTTCCAGAAGGGAAGCTGCGCGATCGTAAAAGGGCGGCTGGCTATCCGAAAATATGAAACGAAAGACGGTCAGAAGCGCTCCGCGCCGGAGATCATCGCGGAGACGCTGTATTTTGCGGATTCCAAAAAGGATGCTGATTCGGACGGCAACACTCGTATGGACAAGCTGGCTGATGCAGAGTACGACGCGATCGCGAGCGGCTTTGCGCCGATTGCCGGCAACGACTCGGATCTGCCATTTTGATGGGAGGTAAAAATGGAACGATTGTTTTCTACTGTAATTTTCGACAGCGAGGGACTGCCCGACCTGAATGATCCGGCTCTTCCCGTACTGTCTCTTGGGCTTCTTACACAAGCGGAACTTGATGCCATCATGTGTATTGCAGCTAAATCAGGTCTTGGTGTCATCGTTCATCCCATCAACGAAGAATCGGAGGAAAGCGATGGCTGAAAAGAGATACCACTGGCTCAAACTGAAGGATGATTTTTTCACGTCCAAACGGATTAAAAAACTCCGAAAATTGGCTGGCGGAGATACTTACACGATTATTTACCTGAAAATGCAGTTGATTGCCATGAAGCACGATGGCATCATCACGTTCACTGGTCTCGAAAAGTCTATTGCCGAGGAATTGGCACTGGAGTTAGATGAAAGTGTCGAAAATGTGACTGTTACCGTGCAATATCTTCTTTCATGCGGGCTGATGGAAACATCGGATGACGTTCACTTCTTTATCCCTTATGCAGTTGAAAATACGCAGTCCGAGGCAGCTAGTACGCAGCGGTCAAGATTGTCACGAGAACGCCGAAAAGTGTTGCAATGCAACACGGATGCAACGCAGATGCAACGGGAGCGCAACAAATTGCAACATAACCGCAACGTAGATATAGATATAGAGAAAGATATAGATACAGAGATAGAGAAAGATATAGAGGAAGTATCTTACGATACTTCTTGCGCAGAGCCGGAATCCGTCTCCGCGCCGCCAGTCGCCAGCATCATCTTGAATGATAAGAGTTTTTACGACGTTATGCCGGATGATTACAGCCGCTGGTGTGAGCTGTACCCCAATGTCGATGTTATGCAGGCGCTGCGTAACATGGTAGGTTGGTGCGAATCCAACCCGACGAAACGTAAAACGCGGCGCGGAATAAAGTCGTTTATTACGTCGTGGCTTTCAAGAGAGCAGGATAAGGGCGGCACTCGCTATCGCAATCAGGGAAATGGATTCAGCGGAAACGTATTCGCCGACCTCGCCGAGGGCATGAGAAATGGACAAATTTGAAACGACTTCAATCTTGGCAGTGCTGAAAGCCGCATATCCCAAGTTTTATCAGGGGCCTTCTCTGGAAGAGGCAAATAGTATAGTCAACCTGTGGGCTGAAATGTTTGCCGACGATCCTGCCGAAATTGTCGCCACGGCAGTGAAGGCTATGATCGCGTCGCGCAACAGCAATTTCCCTCCGAATATTGGCGAAGTCAAGGAGCAGATTCGAAAGCTCACCACGCCGGACAGCATGACAGAGCAGGAAGCATGGTCGAAGATCTACAAGGCGATTGTGAATACCGGGTATGACTCAAAGGCGGAATTTGACAAGCTACCGAAAAGCTTGCAGAGATTGGTGGGAAGCCCGCAGCAGCTCTTTGAGTGGTCAATGATGGATGTTACGACGGTACAGAGCGTTGTAGCGTCGAACGTTATGCGATCTTTCCGAGCGATTCAGGCACAGGAGCAGGAACAAGCGAAACTGCCGCAAAGCGTGAAACGGTTTTTGCAGGACGCGAAATTGAAATCAATCGACGATGCCATTGCAGGTACATCGCCGATGTTGACGGAGGTGGTCGAATCGTGAATGTTAAAGTCGGGGACGTCGTCGTCCGAAAACTGGACTTCACCTTTGCGCCTGATAATGGAAACGCAGGCAGAGAAGCCAGAAATCACACAGGGAGAGTAGTATACGTCCACCCGAAAGGCAGGTTTTTCGTGGTTGAGTTTCCGATGAGAAATAAAGCCACGATTCGAGTGAGTTTCAGATCGGAGGGGAATTGATGGTCAGTACAATCACGCAGGAATCCAGAGCGCGTGATGCTATCGTGCTCAAAGCGTTAGACCGAAATATTCGGGAAGCACCGAAGTTCGGAATCTGCTGTGATGTGTTTGTGGCGCTCAAGGGTGAGTTTGAGCGCGTGATGCAGGAGAGGGATAATTTGATCCAAAACAGAAAGTACGAATGAAAAAAGTAGTTGAAAATCGAAACGAAATTCAAAACAGTTATAATTAGCGCTGTATTTTCAACAGATTTGCTTGATTTTGAGAGGGTTCGAATCCCTCCCACTCCGCCATAAATAGGAAAGCCCGTAATCGTAGTGATTACGGGCTTTTTCTTATATACCAATGGTTTTTGGCGTTTTTGGATGTGAAATAATTTGCGCATACGTTCAACCATGTGCGCAAAAAATAAGCGGTTTACGCGCGAAAATCGAAACGAAAATCGAAACGAAATTCGAAACGCGTCAGGTCGATTTGGAACGGCGATCAATGTCGGCATAAAACCGCTGCATTTTCTTTGCATTTCGGTCTTTGTCCTTTTGCGCTTCTTGGAGATAGTGATCGTGAACCGTTTTATAATCAGTCCAGCCGCCGACACTCATAGTACGAATTTCGCTCCAATTTAAGTGATAGCATAGGGACGCAAATGAGCGGCGAAGCCCATGCACTGCCACGGGAGGAAGATTTGCGCTCTCACACACCCGGTTGATACGACGCCCAATCAGACGCGGGTTTTCGTGAAATAGGCGATCTTCCGGCGGTATGTCTGGCAGTATCTCAAGGAGACGTGGAATTAGAACAGGAATCTCTCTGGTTGAGTGAGATGTTTTATTGGTATCTTTTTCGACAAACGTGTTATTCTCATCTGGGACGATGGAGCCTGATACAACGATATACTCAGCACCTGCTTTGGCGGTGACGATACTGCTGCGTTTTAAGGCAATCAGCTCTGAAAGGCGGAGGGAGTGAAGTGCAAGAAGTGCGGCAAGTTCACAATCTTTTCCGCGAACGGCGGGGATGAAGCGCTGAATCTGCTCGTAGTCGAGATACGGTTGACCGCCCTTTTTGAACTTTGGAAGTTTGACGTCCGGCGGGGTGATCTTAAAATATCGCATTGCCGCTACAACAGCGTCCCACGCGTTACGGACCGTCTTTGCGGAGACAAGAAGGCATTCTGCGGAGATAGCCGTCTGCCAGTCAACAGAAGAAATGTCCTTATCCATGTATGCTTGAAAGCGATTTCGGCGCGTGATGCCATAACCGCGGAGCGTAGAAGGGGATAGAACACCCTTTTCAGCAGCCATCATTTTTTCGATTGCGTCGCCAGTGGCAAGCCTCGGAACACTTTTCTTTTGCTCTATGAAGCCGGCACGGACAGCCTTTGCTTTGGCAATGCAGAGCTCTCGCGTTGACTCCGTGATGCTTTGCTTCTCAGCAGCCAAATAGACGGTCCAGCTTCCGCTGGCAAGCTTACGCGGAGTTGGGATTTTGATTTCGTCTTTTTTCTTCCGTTCCTTGATCTGCTTTTCGCCACACCAGTTGCAGAATAAAGAATTTCTTTCTATCTCTCTACCGCAAGATTTACAGACCATGAGCAATCAACTCCTGATAACGTGCGATCGCCTCATCGCGCTCTTGCATGACACGCAGAAATTCTTCTTTCAATACCGCGAAAGTTTCTGCGCAGACGCCGAGCTGGGGCGCCAGCTTGATGTTTTTGTCCAGTGCGTCAAGAACGGCTTGATCGCGATTTTGAGATTCATTCAAAATTGGGTACCTCCTGGGGTGGTTTTTTTACTGCGGCGCGCAATGTGGATCGCTATGACAGTGGACAGGACAGACGCGGCGACAAGAAGAAAGATCAGAACCCACGCAAGCAGACTAAGATCGCCAAAGCGAATAAGACCGGCGTCCTTGACCTGAAAATCGAAAATGAGATAGACGATCAGTACGATAACAAGAATAGGCGTAAAGATAAAGTGCATGGTGTACATGGTATCCATGGTCCTCGAACGCTCCGCTTTTGCGTTTGCCGTATTAAATGCGCCGGTCAGACGCTGGATCTCAGCGTCTTTTTTGGCGTTGTCCAGCTGTAGAGCCTGGATCTCTTTGCGCAGGGACGACTCATCATCGGCTGGGGTGATGAGACCGCAAAGGTGATCGAGCGAGAGCCCCATGCAGTCCGCAATGGCGGCTTCGTTAAAAAGCAGGGGGTTCAGCTGCGTGCCGGCGTTGACGCGGCTGACGTTCGAATACGGGACGCCGGAGCGTTCAGCCAGCTCGGTCACAGTCCACCCGAGTTCGTTGCGGCGCTGCCGCACCTTTTCAGAATACGCCTCGAAGTAAGGCATCAACTTTTCCGCGGATGTCAAGATAACACGCCTCCAAACAAGCAGAATTTCAAAAATAGGTTAAAATTTGAAATCCAGAGTAGCGGATTTCAAATCTGGGGTAGTAATTTGCAATCTGGAGTATTGCTATTTCCAGGGAATGTCTGCTACGATGGAAGCGTAGCAGATCGGTGGATAAATGGCCTGGTCTGCTATGGACTCCGCCGCCGGCAGAACGGCGGCGAATTGGTCATCTTGGCATGACGGAAAAAGCCCCCTTCAAAAATCAGGATGAATGCCAGACCATGGTCTGGCAAGCCGTGAGGCCTCACGGCTTGATAAGCTGCTGATTCTATCACACCCTCGGTACGATAATTGGGACGTGACAGAACGCGCGATGTAGAAATAATAGGGAATAATTTGTGCAGGTTTATGCTTGATAAATAAGAACGAATGTTTTAATATTAAAAGCGAAGAAACTATGTTTTTGCGTGTGCTAGTATGGGAGTATGGAAATCTGCAAGGGGAAAGGAAGAAGAATATGACGAGAGAAGAACTGACAAGGAATATTGCCCGCCAACTGAACGATTTGAGTTTAGCCGAGCTTAACGAGGTTCTTTCATGGTGCGAAGAACTTCAAGCTGGGCAGAAAGAAAGCTCAACTCGTCCAAAGAAAGATCGCTCAGAGAGGAAATAATTTTTTCACAAGCTGCAGCCTTGGCACTGTTATCAGTGCTGGGGCTGCTTTTTTTTGAATCTTCCAGTGACATAGATTGATCGACCGGCATTAAATCAGAAATGGACACACCTAAATAATCTGCAATTATTTTTAGGTTCTTAATAGTGGGGTTTGTCTTACCAGTATTCCATAAGGAAAACGAAGCGGAGGTAATTCCGCAGTCCTTATAGAATTGTTTTTTTGTGATGCCTTTTTCAGCAAGGAGGGAATTGATCTTAGCAACTGTCGGCGATTTTACCATATAGCATACCTCATTTTTGGCTACTTTCACGCCTAGCAAATGCAAAGTATTTCTTGACACTAGGATATACTTAGTGTATACTAAGAAATGTAGGGAGCGCAAAGAAAAGCTCCTACGAACTTAGCAGACTGCGTGAAAAATGGATTGGTGACACTTTCATAATAGCACATAACGCTAAGTTGTCAAGAAAAACTTAGCTTCGACGAAGCTGGAAAGGGGTGGGCAGGTGAATTTCAAAAAGGCGCGGTTAGCTGCGGGGCTTACGGTGCAGGAGGTTATCAAGGCACTCAAGGTCTCTGACGCGGCGGTTTATATGTGGGAGACTGGGCAGATGACGCCGAAAGCGAGCAGGCTTCGCGAGATCGCGGATCTTTACGGCTGCACGATTGATGAGCTGTTGAGGGAGGATGAATGAAAAGCACCGTTTATCTGACATCGGGCGCAAGAAGTAAGCGCGTTGATACATGAAGGAGGGACGTCGTGCCGTATGTAAAGGGGCGTGAGCCGGATTTTATCAAGGTCACACGGCTCATTAAGGGATATGCGACGGCGCCGAAGGTGGCAGAGATGATCGGGTGCTCGGCAAACACGGCGCGAAAGAAGATGAAAGAACCGAAGCTGTTTACGCTGGGTGAGCTGAACCAGATCTGCCGCAGGGCGCATATCCCCGTGGAAGAAATGAGGCAGGCGGCGCAGGTATGAGCTTGATCAGAAAACATTTTGAAGACCGGGAGAGCTGGCTGGTCGGTCGGCAGGAACTCGGAATTGGCGCATCGGATGCGGCGGCGGTTTGCGGAATATCACCGTGGACAACGCCTATCGAGCTGTGGAAGATCAAGACCGGGCAGAAAAGTCAAAAGGACATATCCGGCAGCGAAGCTGTGGAACGCGGCGTGAGGATGGAGCCGGCACTTCGTAATTTGTACGCCGCGATGAACCCGCAGAGGAAGGTCGAGCATTACCCATACGACATTCTGGCGCAGAGCGGACGACCTTGGCTCACGGCGACGCTAGACGGGCAGATCACAGACGAAAACGGGCGCTGCGGGGTCTTGGAGATCAAGACCGGGCAGCTCATCAAAAAAGCGGATTACCAGAAATGGTCGGATGGGCAGGTGCCGGTTTGGTACTTTGCACAGACGCTTTGGCAGATGCTGGCGACCGGCTGGGAGTTCGTAGATCTGTTTGCGGCGCTGCGGGATATTCGGGGGGACTGGTCGATCCGAACAAGGCACATTGAACGAGCAGATCACGAGGATGATCTTGCGTGGCTGCTGGACAAGGCGGACACATTTTGGGGCTATGTACAGACCCGGACGATGCCGCCCATGACACTGACATTGTAGAAGGAGGTAAAAAATGTTCGTAGGAGTGAAATTCTACCGCGAGAGCGCGCAGGGATACGTTGGTCGTGCGTACAGCTACGAGACAGACCTGCCGCTGAAGGTCGGAGACCGTGTGATCGTGCCGGCGGGCGAGGGGAGGAACCGGGCGATCGTGGCGGAGGTCAATGTGCCGCAGGAGAGCATCAACCCGGCATACTTTCCGCTCAAGCGCATCACGGAATATGACGAGCCGGAGGCGGATGGCTGATGCAGACGACAGAAATTCGGATGCTGACTGACCTGGACAAAGCCATCCCGCAGAGTCTTGAGTTCAATTTCGAAGAAGTCAAGGCGTGGCTGGCGGAGAACTTGGCGGCATACAAGACCATGGTGGTCACGGAGGACGCTATCGGGGCATCCAAGGCGGACAAAGCGAAGATCAGGAAGATCAGCGCTGCGATCTCAGAACAGCGCATCGCCATCAAGAAGCGCTACATGGAACCGTACAACAACTTCGAGCTGAAAATGAAGGAACTGGCGGGGTTGTGCGACAAAGCCGCTGAGAATATCGACAAACAGCTCAAAGCATTCGACGAGAAGCGCAAAGAGGCAAAGCGCGAGACCCTGCGGACATACTTTGAGTCCATCGACCGGCCGGAGTGGCTCGCATTCGAGCGGATCGAAGATCCGCGCTGGATGAACGTCACATACGACGTGGAAACGGCGAAAGCTGCCATCCATGCGTTTGTCGGCGCGATCCGGGAAAACGTGGAGACGATCGCAAATGCAGGCGGCGAGTTTGTGGACGAGATGCAGCTGGAATACCAGAAAACGCTGGACCTTGGCGCGGCAATGCGGCGCGGCGGAGAGCTGACGCGCATGAAGCAGGAGCGAGAAGCCAGACAGGCGGCGCAGGAAGCGGCTGCGCGCGCAAGGTTTGCCGAACAGCAGAAGATCGAACGCGAACGCGACGAACAGAATGCACGCCGCAGAGCGGAGCAGGCGGCGGCGGAGCGGGCAGAGCAGATTTTAAGCGGCGCCGCATCGCCGCGCGGGGAAGAGCCGGCGCAGGTGCTCGATTTCAGGGTGTACGTCAACAATGAGCAAAAGATCAAACTGCGCGACTGGTTGAACGCAAATGGCATTCGATTCTGCCGTGTGCCGAAATTTGGAGACTGAATGGAGGAAATGAATAGATGAACGCAACAAACAGACTTGCGCCTGGCGGCGCTCGGCAGCCGTTTTCCAGTGCGATCACATCAAATGCGATGCAGGGGCTGATCCAGAAGTCCCTGAAGGATGACAAGGTAGCGGCGCGCTTTACCTCGACGCTCATTTCTGCGGTGAATGCGTCGGACCAGCTCAAGGAGTGCGACCCCGGAACGATCGTAGCGGCGGCACTCCGCAGCGAGGGCATGGGGCTGACGCTGGGAATGGGATACTACCTTGTCCCGTATGGGCGGACCTGCACATATATTCTCGGCTATAAGGGAATGCTGCAGCTTGCGCTGTCTACCGGCGCATATAACGACATCGACTGCATCGACATCCGCGAGGGAGAGTACAAGGGGCGCGACCGCAGGACGGGGAAGCCGTCGTTCGACTTTAACGTCTATGAATCGGATGAAGACCGCGAGGCGGCGAAGATCACCGGGTATTACGCCTACTTTGAGCTCAAGGATGGGCTTTTCAGAAGTGAATATTGGTCAATGGACAAGCTGCTGCGGCACGCGGAGCGGTACGCGCAGGCATTCGACCTTGAAAAATACAAGGCATTCGTGGCGGGTGAACTGAGCGAGGCGGAGGAAGCGAAGATTCGGAAGTCCACACCTTGGTATGATGTGGACGGCGGACAGGAACGGATGTGTAAGAAAACGGTGCTTCGCAGTCTGCTGAACTCCGGCTACGCGCCGATCTCGAACGAGGTGCGCTATGCGCTGGATAACGACGCAGAGACAGGTGTTGTCCCGGATATGCCGATCCTGGACGTGGACAAGCGCACGGGCGAGGTCGTCGGCACGATGCCCGTAGCGCCGGCGCTGGACGATGCGTCCGATGATGACTTCTTTGCCGACGGAGAAACGCCGGAGAAGGTTCTGGCGGAGCGGGAAACTGCCAAGCGGGAACCTGCGGCGGCGACGAAGCAGCCTGCGGAAAAACGGCCGCGCACGCAGAAAAGACCGCACGAGATCGTAAGACCTGACGCACAGCCGGTCATCCCGACGGAGGACGACGGTGGATTCTTTGGCGGTGTGGACGCATGAGACCCATTGCGAGCGCGGTCACACAGGACCCGAAGGACCCAAAGCGGCGCGTATGCGAGACAATGCTGGTATGGGGCAAGGTCACGCGGGATGCAAAATTTGAGTATACCAAGGGCGCGACCCCGAAGCCCAAGGTGACGTTTGGGATCGCCTATGAGGATAAACGGTTTATGAACGTGATCTCCGTGGGGGATTGCCGGCAGACGGAGCTTGCACAGCGGGTGCAAAAGGGAGATTGGGTACTCATCGCCGGTCATTGGGCAAGCAAGGAATACAGAAACAGCGCAGGCGAAGAAAAAACATGGGACGAGCTGCGGATCGACCACATGGAGATTTTGAGCGATGGCGTGCGCGAGGCGGCGCTGGATGCGCTGGTCGGAAGCCTGAATGCGGCGATGGCGGACGGGTATATTCAGGACCGCAAGGAGTTTATGAAAAAATTCAATGCGGCGTTTGTAGACTCGTTCTGGGAGCTGTGCCAGCAGATGCAGGGACCGCCGCCGGAGGAGGATACGCCGGCAGGGGAATATGAGGATGTGCTTGGCCCGGATGATTACGAGGTCACGATTTGAGGGCTGAAAAATGGGTAGAAGCATCAGTTTATATGACCTGCCGGAGCCGTACCGGCAGCAGGCGGAACGGAAGCTATTACAGGAACTGAAGCGGCGGGCGGCGAATCAGCCGCCCGCACCGCAAAAGGACACGAGGTCAAAAAAACAGCCGAAGCTACATAATCAGAAGGTCGAGCGCGGCGGGAGAGTATTTGACAGCAAGCGCGAAGCGGATCGCTACGACGAGCTTCGTTTGCTGGAGACGCAAGGCGCGATCCGTGATCTGGAATGCCAGAAGGAATATCTGCTGATCCCTGCGCAGTACAAAACGGAGGAGCGGTACGGCGCGAACGGGCGGCGGCTCAAGGACAAGCAGGTGCTTTTAGAGCGCGCTGTGACGTATGTGGCGGACTTCGTATATGATCAGGATGGGGAGACGGTCGTGGAGGATTCAAAGGGATACAGAAATCCATCCTCCGCGCCGTATGCCAAATTTGTGCTCAAGAGAAAGCTTATGCTCTGGGTGCATGGCATCCGGGTGAGAGAAGTATAACGGAATTGGGAGAGATACTATGGAGAAGACACTGGACAGCATGGTCATTACGGCCGTTGCGCCGTGGAATAGCCCGTTTCGGGAAGAAAAAAGCGGGCTACATACGGATTCACAGCAGAACATTGACTTTTGCCTGAATCACTGCCCATATGCGGATTCGGAGTGCTGCAATTGTCTTTCAGGCGGAAAACCGAAAAAAGCGGAAGGCAGACCGAAGAAAATCGAGCTGGAGCGCCTGGCGGAGATGCTGACGCTCAAACGGACGAACTCGGAGATCTGTCAGGCGTTTGGCGTTACGAGAAGGGCCGTGGAGCTTGCGAAGAAAAAACTGAGCGACAGATGTACGGGAGGTGATTTGGGGTGAAGCATTACGGCGATATTTGCAGGATGGTCGGCGCGGAGATAGAGCCGGTAGACTGCATCATCGGCGGTTCACCCTGCCAGGACTTGTCGATCGCCGGGAAACGAGCCGGGCTTGCGGGAGCGCGTTCCGGGCTTTACATGGAACAAATCAGGATCATCAGGGAGATGCGGGAGAATGACAGAAAGAATGGACGGACAGGTGAGTTTATTCGCCCAAGATACATGGTATGGGAAAACGTGCCGGGAGCATTCAGCTCCAACAAAGGACGCGACTTTGCGGCAGTCCTTGAAGAAGCGATCCGCATCGCAGAGCCGGAAGCCCCCGATATTCCAGTGCCTGCAAAGGGCTGGTCAACATGGGGCGGATACCGCGATGTGGACGGACGATGGAGCGTGGCTTGGCGCGTGCTCGACGCGCAATGGTGGGGAGTACCCCAACGCCGCCGTAGAATCTCGCTTGTCGCAGATTTTGGAGGCGCATCCGCACATGAAATACTATTTAAGCGCAAAGGCGTGTATGGGAATCCTGAGAAGAGCGGAGCGGCGGGGGAAGGATTTGCCGCTGGCGTTGAGGATGGCGTTAATCCAGCAGTCGCAAGAAGCCTCACTGCAAGAGCAGACGGAAGCCCCTGCGCCGACAGAGGGCCAAACATCGTATGCAGTCCGCATCAGGGGGGGTGTGACGGAGGCGGAAAAGGCGCTTTAGTCCAGACGGAAAAGAGCGGTACGCTTGGCACGGGAAACGACCAGACCGTGTTTTGCCTGCAAGGTAACGGCATAGACCGCGCGGACACAGCCGGATGCAACGGGAAAGGCTGGCGCGAGGATGTGAGCTATACACTCAACACAATCGACAGACCGGCGGTGTGCGCAGGATTTAAGCTGGGAAACAGCGAGCAGGCGCGGAGCATCGGATTCCAAGAGGAACAGTCGCCGACGCGCAACGCAGAGTGCGGTGGAAATAAGCCGGCAGTCGTGTACAGCTTCGATTCTCTTGCGTCCAACAGCATGAAATCTCCGAACCCAAAGAGCGGGTGCCGAGAGGTAGACACGGCGAGGACGCTGGATACCACGTCACCCGATCCATCCAAAAATCAGGGCGGTATCGCAATACTGACATATCAAATGCAGGGATTTGGCGATTACCGAGAGGGAGGCGTTGCAAGCAGCTGCAAGCAACGGGATTTTAAGGACGGAACGGACCTTGTGTGCGCTGTTGACTGCCGGAACTTCCGGGAGGGCGGCGAGGTAAACGGCACGTTGCAAGCAAAAGAAAGCGGCGGGCAAAGCCTGAACCTGAACAATACAGTTCGACAGAACAGGGTCGTGCGCCGTCTCACACCGATGGAATGTGAACGACTGCAAGGTTTCCCTGACCACTGGACGGACATCGGAGCATGGACGGACGAAAACGGAAAACTCCACCGGGAATCCTCGGACAGTGCGCGGTATAAGGCGCTGGGAAATTCCATCGCCCTACCGCCGTGGAAGTGGGTGCTCAAGCGGATTTGCGCGCAGTATGAGCGCGACGCGACCTTGGGGAGTTTGTTTGACGGAATTGGCGGCTTTCCGCTGCTTTGGACACAGCTCAACGGCTGGGGCAGCGTAAAGTGGGCAAGCGAGATCGAGCCGTTTTGCATCGCGGTCACGAAACGGCATTTTGGAGATGCGGAGATCGGCGAGGCGGGAGACCTCTGGAAGCACCTGATGGGAGGATCGGATGAATAAGAAAGTGACATTTCAGTGCCCGACGTGCGGCAAATGGGTGACGCGTGTTGCGGATGCTGACGCAATGAGCACTTTGCGCGGGGAGGGGTAGTATGGGAGCTTTGAAGAGCCCTTGCACGCCGGATTGCCCGCGCAGAAGCGCGACGTGTCACGCAGAGTGCGAAGAGCATCTGGCATATGCTAGGGAAAAAAGCGAGGTTTACGCAGAACGTGCGAGGAAGGCAGGCTTTGATACCCTTACGCCGGCGGCAAAGGCAAGAGCACGGCGCACGCAGATGAAGAAAAAGCAGGGGAGGTTTCACCAATGAGCATTGTGATCGAGACGTGCCCGCGCTGCGGGGCGGTGATCCACGACGAGGTGATCGCCACGTTCCCGCCGATCCCGTGCAAGGTGTGCTGGAGATGCGGCTGGCGGCATGAGCTGCCGCGGGAAACAATTGAGTATCGCCCGTTTGGCGGGAATGCTGCGGAACTTGAAAAGGATAAATGCAATGGCAGGATTCTGTAACACGAAAGGTATAGCGTGCGCATTTGCGGGGGCGATCGGACAATGTCAGGTGAGCGCGTGCCAATATCCGACGGCGGCGTGCGCATTTACGCCCAGAATGACCGATGGGATCGTTCGCTGCCCCAACGGGCATATTCTTGGTGTTTTCAAGGGCAGTGGCAGCTTGGAAATTCGGCACAAGGGAAGGCAAGTGCGGGTCACATCCCACTGCGGAAGTGTAAATATCCGATGCGAGCAGTGCGGCAAGATGGTCACAGTCTATCTGGACTGCGGAAAAACTAATGTGGAGGAGTATTAATGGAGCATATTGTACAGTTTGGCATCAACATCGATGACGAGTCGATCAAGCGCACCGTAATGGAAAGCGGCGTTAAGACTATCGAAGCGCAGATCAAACAGGCAATCATCAATAAAGTTTTCGCAACATACCGATACGGAAATGCGAATCCAGCCAGCGATCCGTTGTCTACATGGGCGCAGAATCTCGTAGCGGACACGCTTGCAGAGAACCGAGATGCGATTATCAACAAAGCAGCGGCAATCCTTGCGGAAAAAATGGCAAAGAGCACGAAAGTCCGCGAAGCGGTCATTGCAAAGACGGCAGAATGAGTGTCACAATCAAAAGATTAAATCCCTTTGCTTTTGACCCGAGAACGCTGTATAGGCTCGAAGAAAACCACGTTTCTGGAGATACCATTTCCATCCAAGGAAGAAGACTAATCATTACGGATGAATCGAATGATGTGACATATCTTGGGGAAGAAAACCAATGGCGCAACAGCTTCTATGCTGGGAAGTGGATAACGGTTTTTGATTTGGAAAGTATATTCGAACTTGAATCGGACGAACCAATCGACATAGAAGGATTCAAAAGGTTTCCTTGTGGAGAACACAAACTGTGGACGCTTATAGCGGAACAACCAGCGAAGAAATTAGCGTGGTTAATTCGAGAGGAACGTAGAATATCGGCATTGGATAGGGAGAAATAAATGGAAGATTTCATGTGTGCGCGTATCTGCGATAATCTGCAACTTGAACTTCATAAGGACGTGTTGCGGTCGATAATCGATCAGGACGAGTTCTACCGAGTATTGGGTAACTTCTCTGTGGAAATCATGGGCATTGCGCCTGACACCGGTGCTTTTATCATCAAATTTCATGACAAGGATAAGAAACACGCGAAAACGGTCTGCGATAGCGAAGTCTTGGAGGTAACACCGGCAGACATGATTAACCATGACTTGCAGAACAGGTTCCGAAATGTCGGACCATATGAGGTGGAATCCAGCAATCCGAACTGGACAAGGGAGGGAAACAAACCAGTGACGACGATCTACGGTTACAGCGATGATACCATCATACTCGAAAACAGCAACTACAATGATGGTAGTATTGACTGTTTCGACAAGGATGTACGGTTGTGGTTTAACGACGGAACAATCATCCGCATCGGTTACTGCAAGCAAAATCTCGGCGTCTGGTACATCGTTAGAGAACACGTCGGAACGGCAGAGCAGACACTTTTGGTCTGCGAGGATGAAGATGCAGATCCGTACAGCGATGTTTTCTGCATCAACGCGGAAATCGAACGGCATGAGGTGCTGGGAGGGAACTTTGGAGAGATTAACATTACGGAGCAGTGAAACAAGCCACGAAAACGGCGTATTTCACTTGTTGCGCTATTTGACGGGAAAGAAATTGACACAAAGTGGATGGATGAGTAGCCTTACTGCAACCAATGGAAGAAAGGAAATTTTATGAAAATTTACGTTGGAGAACGCGGTAGCGGGAAATCCACTATGCTCATCGAGATGTCTGAAAAGACGGGGGCGACCATCGTTGCTGCTACATATCCGATGGTCAGGTATATCAAAATGACGGCGGCTCAAATGGGGAAGAAGATTCCTGATCCTATCACGGTGATGGACTACATTCGCCTTCTCGCAAGCGGCGGCATCAGTAAAGGCCAGAAGTATCTCGTGGACGAACTTCAAATGATGTTCTCTGCTATGAATGTTGAAGTTGCTACATGTGACAATGATTGTTTGAGAGTGATTGGAAATCTGTCGAGTGCGAAATCTCATCCAGCTCGATACATCAACGCTACACAACTGATTGATACACTGGAATGTGCAATCGAGAGGGCGGAACGCGAAGAGCCAGCAGGAATCGAGAAGCTTATGGACCTAACGTCTATGAGATACGCGAAATGGCTGCTCGAAGAAGCGTCCAAAAAGGAGAATGAATGTGGATAAATATGTAAATGCAACCAAACTGATTGTAAGCATTGATGAAGCTCTTGATTCAATGCGGAAAGAGGACGGGAATCTGCAGGACTGCATCGAGGCGCGAGAACTGCTTTACTGCCGGAAGATGATCGACCTTGCGCCGGGTGCATTAGACGAAGACTACGAATTGAGATATGCACCGCCAGTGACGATCGACGGGAAAGCGGCCGGGCTGCTCAAGAGCGTGCACTATGGCAATGTGGAAGTTCTGCTCCATGGGGCGTACTGCGGACTTAAAACGAAAAACGGGCACATCGTGTCAGTGGCGCTGCTGCGTGAGCCGGAAGGGATACCGCATAGCTGAGATGGAAAATCTGAAACGTTTTTCACTCGAAAAAATAAAACTATATGATAAGGTCATGCACGAGAAATACGGCGAGGGGTTTGTGGGCGCGATCAACAAACCAAACCAAAGTTTTTCGATGCTGTTTGACATAGGTTACGACGCGATTTGGCTGACGGTGACATATAATCACGGCTGGTTTTTGGAGAAAGCGGGCATACAAAGCATCGGAGACTTCAATCTGGAGGCGGAAGATACGATCGGATCGTTTGACTGGGAAAAGGTAAAAAAATTTATGATTGTCCACCATAAGATGTATGGCTATGGAGTGGTCGTAGAAAGCGGTTTACTTCCAATCTGCGGTTTTTTCGCACAAATCAACTTTGAGCACGGTCCGCTTGCGAGATTCTTTGGTGAAGAATACCGAGAGTTCACGAAAATCGGTCCGTGGGGCGAGGAGGACTTGAAATGACCATTGAAGAAGCCCGCGAAGAGGTCAAAAAGCTGCAACAAAGGCAGCGGAATACGACAGGGGAATATAAAAAAGCTGTCTTGGACGTGATTGATTGCTTCGTGAAAAGCAACCCGGAATTTGTGGCGAGAAAATGTGCCGAAAAGCTGGCAGAAAATCTCATCGACATCAAAGATGTGCAGCTTGGCGACACGAAGGTATTTCTCCCTCTTGAAAACGGATGATAGGCGGTGCGTGAGGAGATGGCGAAGCATGACCAGCAGTGGCGGGACACCCGGTGGCAGCGGCAAGAAAAGCAGAAGGCTGTTGAAAAGAAACGTCGCGCTTGGGAGAAAAAAGAGCGGGAACGGAAGGCAGATAAATTACTTGAGGAAATTGAAAAGTTTCTGGACTGGGCGGAAAGTCGAAACGGGAATTTTGATGTGCTGAAGGAGGTCGGTCCGGGAATTGACTTCTCAAAAATAGTACGGGGCTTTGTCCGTCAAACGTATAACGGTGATGGATCGTATGATGTTACGTTCAAGACAGATGTTTTCTGCGATGGCAATTCGCATGAAAAGGTTGGCACGTTGACTGCGACGATGTACGGAGTGACATATATCGCAGGGAGGATCGAGGTACATGGCCGAAATCATGAAGGAAATAGGACGGGCGTCAGAGGCACATATGGTGAAATTTAAGGTTTTGCCAATGCGGGCAAGCCATACCGAGCCATATGAAGGACAGACCTACATGGCCGGTGAGAAAATCTACTACTATACCGGCGAAGAATGGGTGCAAGCCGATTGCCCGCCGAACATACAAGGGAAAAGTCTGGTTTTGCGCGAAGGGAAATGTATTCTTGAATAATTTTTGCATTTTTTCTTGCAATTTTATCGTGAGTGTGGTACAATGTGGCAGAGGATAAAGTAAAACACGCGCCGTTTCGGTGCTTTTCCTGCGGGAGAGGTATCGAAACGGCGCTTTTTTGTTATGCGCGGGAGGTTGCATGGGCGAGAAAATCAACGATCTGGGGCAGCAGGAATATTATGCGCAGGTCGCGAAAAAGACGTCGGAAAGCCTTGCCTATTTCTACTGCTGCATCAAATATGACGTGCCGTTTGCACGCGACTGCGTGCCGCGGGACGGATCGAGCGAGCTGTGGCTGGCATACATCGACAATCTGCATTTGAAAAAGCGGGATGTTGGAAAGGACGGTCAGCCGCTTGGGTTCTTAGGCGGGCTGACTGACATCACGAAGATTTTTGGCGAGGGCTTGAAGGACGGCGAGTTCACCAAGGCTGTCTACGCCGAAAAGAGTATGCAGACCGCAAAAGCCGGAACTGTCCGGCAGCGGAAGGATTGGGGCGTCGGGAACGAGGCGCGCCCGTATACGAACGAGGACTACGACGAATTTGACCGCATCTACACTGTTTTGGTGTCAGATTTTGGCGGAGAGGATTCGTTGAGCGCAAAGCAGCAATTGATCCTTCGGAATGTTGCCCGCTGGATGAAGCAGATGAACGATCTGACAGCCGCCGGGCAGTTCGATAAGGCAAAGAAAGTATCCGGGCTGATCCAGGAAAATCTGGCAAGTGATAATCTGCGCAAAAAGGACATCCGTCCAGCGGATATTATCCGTGTTGATGAGATCACGGACCGGCTGGAGAAGGCGGGGCTGCTGAAAAACGGGAAACAGTGCAGCCCGGATGAAATGTTTGAGTATTTTTTCGGAAGGAAGCCGAGATACCCCTATACGGCGGACGCGGTCGATCAGATGATCCTGATCAATGAGAATCGGATGCGGCAGAACGATGGAATGCCGGAGCTTTCCATGCTGCCGGATGAAATGCGGATTCATGACGAGCTGGGGGAGTTCGCGGAAACGCCGAACGCGCAGGAAAAAGAAGCATATGACAAGCTGGGGCTTGTGAGAATGCCGCCTCTGAAGGACGGCAAGAATTAAGGATGTGATGCAGAACTATGGCGAGGCGAGCTGGTAAGGCTTGGGCGCCCGGTTAGCTGAATAGGGCGTTGGATGGGTCAGTAAGCGCGAAGTCGAGCAGCGGGATTACTCGTCATTTGAATCGGAATGGTGGGCGTTTTTAATTTGGGTGCTTCGTTGGTATCCTGACAAAGGCTGCGACCTGTTTCGGGACGAATATGCCGATTATGCGAACGAAGAGTTTATGCAGCGCATGATGATGCGTGCGTATGCGAGAAACGAAGACGTTGCATTTACAGGGACGCGCGGCATCACAAAGACGAGCACGAAGTTCAAGTACGCCCTGATAAACGGCTTGGTATGGCCGGGGACGCAAAGCGCATATTACGGTCCGAGCTATAAACAAATGGCGCTGATCGGAAGCAAGCAGTTCAAGCAGATCGCGCACGATTACCCGGCGCTGACAAAGGGCTGGCGCGTGACAGCAGAGAGCAAGGACGATTTCAAGATAGAAACCGATCTTGGGAGCGCATTTTATATTTCTGCGTTTCGCGGCGACAACACCCACGATGTAACGGCAGAGGAATTTGCGCAGGAGGAAAACCCGCCGTTCGACTTTGCAGAGTATTCTACGATCGTTTTACCGGCTGTCCGTTTACGGCACAACGTCGATGGACGCCCGGATGAGAACTTTGTGGCTTATAAAAATCACTCCATCACAAGCGCCGGCAGAAAACAGCACCCGTCGTTTCAGGTGCGGTGTGACACACTAAAGGAAATGAGCCGCGGCGAGAGTGCGTTTGCCTACGATATGAGCTGGGAGTGTGTAATATTGCAGCAGATGCGCCCATATTCCTGGGCGCAGAAGCTGAAAACGAAGCTGACGCCGGAGCGGTGGATGCGGGAGATGGAGAGCCGGTACACCGGCGCGGATGAGCACCCGATCATTACGGATGAATCTCTTTCGGAGAGCTGCTGTTTGCTCTCGATGGAGCGGCAGCACTGCTGCAAATATACGGGGTGTAAGACAGACCCGAAGGACGTGATCTACATCGTCTGCTACGACGTATCCTATGAGGATGCGAAGAAGAACGCAAAGTGCGCCGTGGGCGTATGGAAGCTCACAAAGCAGACAGATTTCTTAAAGCGCGACCGATACTTAAAGCAGCTTGTATGGCTGGATGACTGGCCGCCGCCCGACAATGCGATGAAGCAGGCGCGGAGGCTGAAGGACGTTTGGTACAGGTTCTGCTATGAGGGCGGAAACACGACCTACATCGCCATTGACGGATGGCAGTACGGCAAGGCGGTCATTGAGGACCTAATGAAGGATCTTGGAGACGGACTGCCGCCGCTGTGCATTCTGGATCATACGGAGTACACGGCGCTGGAGCTGGACGGTGCACTGCCGATCATTTACCCCATCAAGGCGGGCGGCAGCGGCGTGACAGACCCGGACGTGGATATGATTCGTTACGCGCAGACACAGTTTGACAATCACAATGTACAGCTGCTGACGATGAACACCCGCGAGGGCGTGGAGGCGTACAAGCGGCTTCACAGGATCAAGGACGACGATCTGGACTATCAGATCGCAAGACCGTATCAAAAGACCAGAGAGCTTTCGGGACAGATCCAGAACCTGAAAGCCGTGCCGTCGGGCGCAGGCTTTAGCGAAAAGCGCATATCCAAGGCAATCCAGCGTGATAGCTGGTCGGCGATCAAATACGGCTTGCGGCTGGCACAGAGGCTGGAAAAAGAGCTTGTGATAAGCTCGATCCGCAAGAAAAGCGACTGGGACGAAATGCTGGAGCGATACCGCGGGAAGCCGATGACCGGCGGCGCGGTGCGCGGCGGCATGAACAACCGACTGACTGTTGGACGGCATGGAGGGCGTCGGTTTTGAGCGAAGAAAAGGTCTATCGGCTTTACGCGATGGCGGCAAGCCATAAAAACATTGAGCACGCGATGCAAGCGCGATTCAGCCGCGTTACACCGGGCTATGTAATGATCTACACAGATGGCGAAGCGCCGGAGAACAGCGTGGAGATCACGGGAGAGGACGTAAAGCGGCTGACCAAGGACGATGAGGCGTGGCTGATGAGCTGCGCCGGCAGGCTTTTGATGGACAGGCTGGAAGCAGAGGGACGCCATGCGTCGGAAAACTTAAACAGCATGATAGACCGGCTGGCGGCCGCGCTGAAAGAGGAGCGGCGGAAGCTGGGCATGGAAGAAGGGGAAGCATCAGATGGCAATACCGACCGAGGAACTGCGGAAAGTACAGTATGAGTCTTTCCCGAATATTTTCAGCAAATTCCGCAAGCTGGCGGCAGAGAACGCAGGGATGCCGCTTTCAAGCGTCATTTCTGCCTTTGCGGGGATCAACTCCGGGCGATACGGCATGGCAGATCCCTACATTCAAAACCGCCGCGTAAAGCAGATCTCGTCCTTGCCGGAGAATTACAGCAAGGACAAGGTCGCGGAGATGCTGACAAAGGCGTATACGAACGAGCAGCCGCTGCGGCAGGTGGCGCAGGCGCTGGAATATACGGCGTATCCGCTGTTTCACATTCGTAAAACGTATCAGAATCTGCTGACGTATCACAGCTACGTTGTGCCGAAGCTCGTATCCGAGGAGGATATGAAAAAAGCGGATTTTATGCGGCAGTGGCGGATGGCGGAAAAGGTCCGAACGGCATTTCGCCCGCAGCAGACGGCACACAAGATCGCCGGTCAGGTGGGCGTGGAGGGCAAGGTATTCTACTATCCGCGCTTGAGCGTGGACAGAAGCCACAACAAGGTCAACTACGCGTTCTGGCAGCAGATTCCGAGCGATTGGACAAAGATCACGGGCTACAATAACATTTCCGGCTACTGCGTGGCATTCAACATGATGTACTTTTTGCAGCCGGGGTGCGTGCCGCAGCAGTTCGGAGAGCTGTTTCTGCCATATCTCTACGATTTCTCGCAGGTCGTTGAGAAGCCGAAGGGGACAGGCTCGACGCTTGTATACGCGCAGAAGCAGCGCGTGAATATGGACCGGCTGCGGGTGATCCGCGAGCGCGGAGAGATGGCGGGGACGCCGGACGTCTACTATCAGAACGGGCGGTGGTTCTATTGGGTGTATCTGCCGGCGGACCAGATATTCACCTTTGAGGCGGATGACGTGAAGCCGACGGCGATCTCACCGTTTACGGGGCTGTTTATCAACATGATCCAGCTTGCGCAGATGGAGCAGATCCAGTTGGAGCTGATCCAGAATCCGCTGATAAGCCTGCTTCATGGAGAAATTCCGTACAGGAAAGAGAATACCGCGACGACCGACGACCAGTATATGCTGAGTAATGCCGGGCGGCTGATGTTTGAAGCGCTGTGGTATCAGATGCTGGCGGACAACAACACCTCCGGCATTGGACTGTATCTGTGCCCGGCGAACGATCTGAAGCTGGAAAATCTGGCGGAAGCGCCGAGCGCGATGGATATTGTGAAGCAGGGCTACAGCGACACGATCAATCAGGCGGGATTGGGCGGCATTATGCCGGTAGATTCGGATGCAAAGGCGGCGACGACACAGGTCTCGCTGCAGATCGAGAGCCGGTTCATGCAGACTGTTTACAGCGGGTATGAACGGGCGATGAACGCGATCCTTGCGTCGCTGAAGCTGGGGTATGAATTTGAGTTTCATATGTTCGGGTCGATCGCCGAGGATGAAAAAATGCTGGACCGCTGCATGAAGGGCATGGAGCACGGCATTTTGCCGGACGCTATTCTTTATAACGCCCTGCTGGACCGGTCGATCCTGGACGACATTTGCCTGTCCGCGGCAGTTTACAGCAGCGGGCTGATGGACAAGCGGCTGCCGCTGGTGAGCTCGTATAACATGGCGCAGGACAAATCGAACCTGCCGCCGCAGTCACCGGGGCGACCAAAGGGCGACGGGAACGTGACAAGCGAGGGAACGGAAGCGATGATCGACACATACGGGGACACGAACCCGGTTTAGACAGGTGGTGAGCGGATGATCCAATTCGTGACAGCCGATGATCTGAAAGTCATCAATAAGGCGCTGAATGAGGAAAAGGACGTCCGCATACAGCGCACGCGCGAGGGATACCGCATTGTAGAGGACACGGTGCGGGTGCTGCTGAAAAAGAGCGCGGCAGAAAAGTAAACAACACGCCTTGCGGCGAAGGGGCGCTGCAAAGGGACCAAAGAGGGTCAGGTACACGAAAAATCGTGCGCCTGACCCTCTGTTTTTTTGGAGAAAGGGAGCGCAGAGATGGCACGACTGAGAGAGAAATTCAATTTTGAGACCGGCGCGCTGGCGGCGGTGCGGGATGCGGCGCGCGAGGCGACAGGCGCGTATCAGGACGCGGCGCGGGCGCTGGACACGCTGAAGGAGCACGTTCTGATCATCCTTGGGATGCCGCAGACGGCAGAGGTGATCCACAGGCTGGCGCATACGATGCCCGTGCAGTTTGATAAGATCGGCGATCTGCTGCACCAGCGGCACATTGAGCAGATCTATCCGGCGACGGAGGAATACCGGCAGCGCCCGGAGAATCTGGACGATGTGTTTGAAGAAGTGATCGGGCTGCTGGAAAGGATCGAGAAAGCGCTTCGGCGCTGCGTGGAGGAATCAGACAGAAACGGGCTGTATCCGCTGGGGCGCGGGTTTGAGAACTTGCAGATGGAGAACAGCGAGCAGTACGAAAAATTCCTGTACGCATGGCAGATGTACTCGGAGCACGAAATGAGCGCGACGAGCTTTGAGGGCTGGATCGAGGAAGTTTTTGAGAAGGACGGTGAGTGACGATGCCGTTTAAGGGAAGGGCAGGCGGATATACCGGCGAGCTGCGCGTTCTGCGGCAGCTCAACCCATATGAGTTCGGCGTGGAGCTGTGGGTGATGCGGGATGGGGAGAACCAGAACAAATGGAACTACCAGAACGTGCGGGACTTTTACCTGACGTTTGTGGGACAGCCGATCCTCATTGCCTACATTGGTCCGAAGGTCGGCGACGGGCACAACTCAGCAGAAAAGACAGACCTGAAAACGGGAGAACCGTACCAGTCTTACATGGGCGCGACGGCGGAGCGCATTGTTGGCACGCTGTCGGATGACAAAAATGATTTTTCCCTCCGCGAGAGGGATGGTCATACATGGATCGTGGCGAAGGGTCGGCTGTTTGCGTTTTACGCAAAGGAGCTGGTGGACACCATCGTGCGGACAGGGCGCATGGAGGTATCCGCCGAGACGCTGGTATACGAGGAGCATCAGGACGGAGAGGTTACTGTTTTTACGTCCTGGCGGGGACTTGGCGTCACCATCCTGGGAGAGGGCGTTGCTCCGGCGGTTCCGGGAGCCAACATCGCCCGGCTGAACGCGATGCAGCGGGAATTTAAGGAAGTGAAGCTGCGCGCGGCATCGTTGCTGAAAAACCCGGAGAAAAACGCCCCGGATAACGGGAAAAAACTCGAAAAAGGAGTGAAGGAATTGAACGTTTATAGCAAAAGACAGCTCGCGGCGCTTGCCGCGCGGTTCGAGGGCTATACGGTTCTGGCGGCAGGCGAGAAGGACGGCAAGGTCTTTGTAGCGCTTCAGGCGAAGGATGGCACGTTCTGCTCGTATGTCCTGGAAAGCGGCACAGAAACGATCGTCCCCGAACGATTCCAGAGCACCGCGCTGAATGCAGTAATGCAGTTTGGCGAGGAGACGCTGAAGATGGACGCGCAGGACCTGACGGAGCAGCTGCAGACGCGGCTTTGCGCGGCGGAGAAGGCGGAAGAGGACGCAAAGAAGGATCTGGCGGCTGCGACAGAGCGCATGAATGCGATGCAGACGGCGGAGACTGCGCGGAGACTCAGCGCAGCCAAGGACGCCGCGAAGCGGACGCTGGCTGAGTTCAACGCGAACCGTGCGCAGAAGGTCGAAGAGAATGCCATTGCGGGCATTCTGAGCGACATTGACGCGGGTGCGTTTGCAGCGTGCCAGACGAAGGACGGCGCGTGGAACGGCGAAGCCGAGGTCCGCAAGGCAGTATTTGCCGTGTGCGGCGAGGCAGTTGCCAAGCTGGACGCGCAGGAAGCCGCGAAGCACAAGAATGTGTTTGCGTGGGAGAAATTCGCCGGCAATCAGAATGACACAGACGATGGCTCGGTGGGAGCACTGCTCTCCAAGTGGGGCGTCGGTCAGAGCGAAGCGTAAGAGGAAGGAGAAGTAAAGATGGGTTTTATTGAAAAAACCGCGTTTGAGGCGCGGGTGTCGAACAACAGAAAAAATGATCTGTGCAACATTACGGGTCATTATCAGGCGTCCGGCGCGGACGCAGACTGCTCTGCCGGTCTGCTTTGCGTGCGCAAGGAACAGCTCCCGTGCGCAGGCTTTACGGGCGTGCTGAACGAGAATGCGTGGTACATGGAGGCGGCGACTGCCGCGGCGAACGCCGGCGACGTGATCTATGCCTGCAACACCTATGACACGCAGCTGCTGGCAGGTCGGCACGGAAATGCCTATTACGTCGGCACTGAAACGCTGGGTCTTGGCATTCCGGCTGGCCGCGAGGGCACGTTTACCAAGATCGTATTTGACGGCGACCGCACCTATCGCTTTGGCGTGGGCAACGCGAACGCCGAGCTGGGGACCAACAAGTTCCTGACGATCGAAAACGGCCTGCTGAAGCCGGTGGCTGCCGCTCCGACCGCGAACGGCGCGCTGTATTTCAAGGTGAAGGGCACGGGCAACTTCACCGAGGGCACGACCGCGAGCTTCGGCTATATCGACGTAGAGCCGCACGTTGTGGTCGCCGCTGTTGCGGCAGGCGGCTAATTGAGAGAAGGAGAGTGAACGAAGATGGCAAAACTGAGTCTTAACAGCATTTCCCCGTCTGTTTTCCGCGTGAACGCCGCCGATGCGAGCGGGATCAGCGCACAGCGTGCGGAGATCGTTTCCAAGGGCCGCGTGCTGGCGTATGAGCACGCGCGCAGAGGCAAGGCGGCAATGTGCGCGGCGCGCGGGGAGACCTGCGATATTCCCGCCATGCTGAACGCCACCGGCTACAAGGTGCTCAACGAGCAGTTCCAGCAGGAGCATCTGCTGTTTGCCGCACGCTGCGCCTGTGCACAGTCCGGGCAGAACGCACCGGCAAATTTTGACGCCTTTAAGCGTCAGGGCATGAACTTCTACGCAAACAACGCATTCTGGGCGACGCAGCAGGGCATTTATCAGGAGATCATTACGCCGATCATCCCGGCGGTGTATTCCGAGGCGGTGGATGTGTTTGCGGACGTGATGGAGGTTGGCTTTGGCGAGACTGCGGGAATCTCCATCGGCTCGAACGACATCCCGGTATTCCAGGATTCGAGCTGGGGTGCAAGCTGGAGCGTGCCGAGCAACTATTTCTACAACCGTGATTACACGCTCAATCCGCAGCCCAAGACCGCGCAGATCAAAGCCAAGTGGCATCAGCTCGTGGGTAACAACCAGGACTTCGGCGCGTTCTTTGCGAACATCGTCGCGGGTATGTACGCCAAGACGATGGGAATGTGGAACCAGGCGCTGACTGCGGCGGCGGCAGATACGAGCCTTGTGCCGACGGAGCTGAACTATTCGTTCTCGAATGTGAACTGGGTCACGGCGGCAAACAAGCTCTCCGCACTGAACAATGTGCCGTTCGGCAGTATTTTTGCCGTTGGCAATCTGGTTGCGCTTTCCAAGGTACTGCCGACGCAGGCGACCGGCTCGACCAACGTCAACATGGACGCGGCGCTGGCGACGCTGCTCGGCGATCGGTACAACCGTGCGGGTTATCTCGGCGAGTTTATGAGCGTGCCGCTGATGCCGCTGCGGGATGCGATCGTCCCTGGTACGCAGAACACCGCGCCGAAGACCATTCTCTCGCCGAACGACATCTGGATGATGTCCTCCTCCGGCAGAAAGCCCATGACCATCGCGTATACGGCAGAGACGCCGATCTCCATTGAGATCGAGCCGATCCGTTCCTCCGATTGGGAGGTCGGTATGAATCTGACGATCGCGCTGGATACGGTGGCGACGTTCAGCTCCAAGATCAGCCACGTCACTATCTAATACAGATTCTAGTATAAGCAGCCCGGCCGGCTTTTGCCGGCTGCGGTCGGGGAAGCACCCCGGCGGGGCGGGTTTTACCTCCGCCCGCCCCGCATACATCGCGCCGCACAGTGCGCACAGCGACGGTGCAAGTCCGGCGGGCGCGGATCATGATGAATAATGCCATAAAATCTGAAAGGAGTTAGAATCATGGCTGAAGAAAAGAAAACGACCGGGAAAAAGCCCGGCAGACCCAGGAAGGACGCGGCGGAAAGGGAGCAGGATTTTGTGCAGCTTGCGGACATTGCGGACGCTGCCGCGACTATGAACGCTACGGCGGAGGACGTGACGGGCGTGCGCGAGGACGGGACGACCGTTCCGCTGACGGATGTTGCGCCGGAGATGGCGGGAGAAACCGTTGCTTTGGAGATTCCGAATGAGGCGGAAAATACAGCAAAGACCTATACCGAGGACGAGGTCGCGGAGCTGGTGCGCAGGGCGGCAGAGGACGCCGTGAAAAAGGCGATGGCGAGCGTTCCGCAGCAGAGCACGACGCCGAACATCATTCAGTATGTCGGTGATACGGAAAAGGTACAGTTCCTGTGGCAGGCGGAGGTCGCGGATGACAACGTTATGCTGTTTGGCGACGGCGGGATGTACGGTCAGGTCGTGGGAAAGAGCGGCACGTTCTTTGTGCCGAAGAGTGAGCTTTCCCGCGTTTTAACGGATGTGAACCGTGTGTACCTCAAGCGGCGCTGGCTGATCGTGGTATCGGGGCTGACAGACGAGGAACGCGAGGCGCTGGGCGTGAATTACCGGGAAGGCGAGCTGCTGGACAAGCGGGCGTTTGCCAAGCTGCTGGAGCTGGGCGACGAGCTGCTGGACATCTATCCGAAGCTCTGCGAGGGGCATAAAAAGATGGTGGCGCAGCAATATATGGAAGCCTATACGAACAGCAGCCCGTATGTGACGCGCGAGCGCGTTATGAAGCTCAACGCGATGAGCAAGGCTGGCGGCGGGAAGGGCGACTTTACGCCGATCCTCGAAAAAATGAACGCGCAGGACGTGGAATAATAGCCAGAATGGGCGGCAGGTGCGTGAAAACACGCTGCCGCCGGTACATAAAACTCGGCGCAAGGCGGAAGGACAGGTGAGAGCATGGGCACATTATGGAGCGAGGTCATTACGAACTACGCGATGGTCGTGACCGACGACGAAAAAATGCGGGAAAAGCTGGCAGTCAGCCCGGCGCTGTTTTTCCGCGAACTGTCGCTTTGGGTCCAGACGGCGATGCCGCTTTGCAGCAGACCGCCGGAATTACTGGCTTTTTTAAGCGAGGGGCTGAAAGCGCCAAGCTATGCGGACGCGGAATGGGTGAGCACGCAGGACAGCACGGTGCACGAAACGGTCGTGGAGACAGGGAAAACGGGGTTTTCGATCTGCTCCTGCGTGATCGCGCAGCCGGTGGGCGCGGGGGATGTGACCTTCCTGCCGTATCACAATTTTACCTATGACGCGGAAACGGGCGACGTGACATTCCCGCAGCAGGACAACGCCGGAACGGAATATCGGCTGGATTTTTACACAGACGGGGAATTTTTGCATGATCTGACGGATACGCAAAAAAGGCTGCTGGGCATGGCGATCGCTGTGACATGGGACAACCGATTCAACAGAAACTGGCTGAATATGCAGCCGAAGCCGCATGACAAGAGCTTTGATATTGTGAACGAAAACTCCACCATGAAGGAATCGGCAAGCCGGTATCTGAAAAATCTGGCGGCTTTTAATCAGGAGCTTGCAAAATACGAACAGGACTGTGCGTATATGCACGCGGTAAATCCATACCGGCGTGTGTTTGCGCTGATCTAAGGAAAAAGGAGGTGCGCGGCAGATGGGGATCGAAGAAAATGCGGTAAACGGCATGATCGTTTCTGGCGGGCTGCGCACAGGCATTAAAAACACGCCGAAGCAGTATGCAGATCGGCAGAGGCAGTATTTCGGCGAGGAAACGGCTCGATTTGTGCAGAACTACGCGCGATATGGGACGGATTTTGTGACGGCAAGGGTACAGGGGCTATGCCCCAATGCGCCGGATAGCTGGGATACGGTCCGCGTGCGGCTGGCAGATATTGCACCGGGCGGCGTTTCGACGCTGCGGAAGCTGGACGACTATAAGATCCTTCTGTTTGAGAGCGCGTCGATCGACTACATCCGTCCGGGAAGCAAGCTCGAAACGATGGGCAGCACATGGCTGGTGACGAATCCGCAGAATCTTTCGGGCGCGGTGGGCGAGACGGTCGTGCAGCGGTGCAACGCGGTATACAATCGGCTGGACTGGTACGGGAACGTTGTATCCGAGCCGGTCTGCCTTGAAAAGGCGCTGGCGATGGCAAACAACAGCGATATGCAGGACTATGCGCTCATTACGCAGGGGTATTTTAACATTCGCTGCCAGAAAAACGACGCGACGGCTAACCTGGATACGAACAGCCGGATGCTCCTGGGAAAGGGCGCATACCGTCTGACGGGCGTGACGGACTTTTTGCAGGAGTTTACGGGCGATTATGATTCCGTGCGGATGATGGAATTTACGGCGCGCTACGAGCCGCCGAATGCCGAGATCGACGATCTTGCGCGGCACGTTGCGGGAGGAAAGACGTTTTTGTGGGAGATCCTGCTGCGTGGGGAGGCAGAGCTTCGCACGGGGCAGACGATGAAGCTCGGCGTGACGAACCGGCGCTGCGGCGAGTATGTGACCGGGACGGCAGAGCAGCCAATCGACTATTTCTGGCGCAGCAGCGACGAGAAGGTCGCAACGGTGGCGGCGGATGGGACGATCACGGGCGTTGGGAGCGGCGATGTGACCATCACCTGCATATTGGCGCAGAACCCGGAGATCACAGCGCAGTACAGCCTGCGCGTGGACGCGCAGGGACAGGCGCCGGAGGTCATTTTTACCGGGAATGTGCCGAAAACACTATGTGCCTTTGAGAGTGCGACGCTGACGGCGGCGTATTTTGACGAAAGCGGCGAGACGGACGAAGCGGTGACGTTTTCGTTTTCAGGTGCGGATACGGCGGCGTACACGGCGGATGCAGCCGGCAACAGCGTGACGATCACCTGCTGGAGCGGCGCAACACAGCCGCTGGTGGTCACGGCGCAATGCGCGGACGCACGCGCGGAGAAGGTGATCGAATTGGAGGGGATTTAGCATGGATGACGTTTACATCATGCAGGGAGACCAGTACCTGCTTCCGTTTACGCTGCGAACGAGGGATGGTACGATCATCAGCGATCAGATGGTAAAGACGGTGGTGCTGAATCTCGGAACGCTCTCACGCAAATATCCGGGCGATGTGGTCTACAAGGACGGCAGGTGGTACTTCCCCTTAAAGCAGCGGCAGACGCTTGCGATGCACGGGGCGGTAGAGCCGCAGGCACGCGTGGAGTTCCCAAATGAGACAGTATTTGGAGGAAGCGGAGACCCGATCGACGTACAAAGGGCGCTCAACCGCGGCGTGATCGGCGGCGGAGGCAGCCGAGACCGCCCGAATGGCGGAAGCGTTTCGCAGCAGAAGGACGCCGGAGAGGTGCTGGTGATCATCTCGGCGGCAAGCGTGGAGCTGGCGCCGTACACGCTGCCGATCGCGACGGAACAGACGCTTGGCGGCGTGAGGGCCGCACCCAAGACGGACGAGATGACCGAAGCGGTCGGCGTGGACGAGGACGGGAAGCTCTGGTACAAGCCCGGAAGCGGGGGCGGCGGCGCAACCAATGCCAAAGAGGTATTTTTTGACGAGGATCTGGTATTGACTGAGCCGTTTGGACGCTATAAGCCTGGCGCAGACGGCACAGTGACCGTTCCGGCAAAGGACGACAGCCTGTATAACGTGGTGATGGATGCGTTCAGCGAGGACAAAACACCGACTGTGACGCAGCCGAGCTTGCAGGTGACGAGCGCGACGGCGCGGGCGTATGAGGTAGGCACGAGCGTGAGCCCGGCGTACAGCGCTGTTTTTAACGCGGGACATTACGAGTATAAGCCCGACCAGACCGGCGTGACGGTAACGGCGTGGAGCGCCGAAAACGACGCTACGGGCCAGACGCTCGACACGGCGGCCGGGACTTTTGCGGCGTATATCGTGCCGGATGGCGCGGCGTACCGCATCAGCGTGCAGGCACAGTATACAGATGGAGAGATCCCCATGACGGTGCTCGGAAAACCATACCCGGAGGGACAGATCAGGGGCGGAACGAAGAGCGCGGTGACCGGGACGATCACGGGATACCGAAACGCGTTTTACGGAACGTTTGCGGACAAGAGCACGCCGCTTGCAAGCGACAGCATCCGGGCGCTGCAGCAGAAGTCAGGCAAGGCGCTGACGAACGGCGCGGTATTTACGGTGAATGTGCCGGTTGGAGCCGAGAGCGTTGTGATCGCGTATCCGGCGACGCTGCGGGCGGTGACGAGGATTCAGGACGTGAACGGTCTGAACGCGGACATCACGTCGGCATTTACGGAAAGCTCGGTAAATGTGGAGGGCGCAGGTGGGTATCTGCCGATCGCGTACCGCGTGTACCGAATCGACTTTGCAAAACCGAATGACACGGCAAACCGCTACACCGTGACGGTGTAGCGGCGCGGGGAGGGAGAGAAAATGGCGATTCCGAGCATCCCGAAGACAAATATGAGCGTGTCGTTTGCCATGACGTCCGCGATCCCGCCGGACTATAACGCCTATTTCAGCTCATACGAGGAGGCGGAAGCGGCGGCGCAGACGGCAGAAGCGCCCGGATCGACGAACACGGTCTATTATTTCAGCCAGATCCTGCACGTTTTGACGGGAGATTCAGCAGACCTGTATCTTATTTTGCCGAACAGGACGCTCAAGTACATCGGCAGTGAATCGGGTGGAGACAAGAGTTTTACGTTTCGGCAGGCGGTGGCGGCAGACCGCTGGGAGATCCGGCACGGGCTGGCGAAATTTCCGGCGGTAACCGTGGTGGACAGCAGCGGGAGCGAGGTCATGGGCGATGTGCAGTACATCGACGAGAATCAGGTGGTCGTTATGTTTTCTGCCCCGTTTTCGGGGACGGCATATCTAAACTAAGCGAAAGGGAAAGGAATTGGCAGAATGAGCAGAAAAATCGTTACAAATCTCGATCTGAATAAGAATCAGATCCAGAACGCAGTGGTCCAGCCGCTGGCGGCGGCACCGGCGAATCCGGCGGACTATCAGATCTATGCAAACTCGACAGACGGCATTATCTATCAGTGGGACCCGACGCTTGAGCCGGCAGCGTGGCGCCCGGTAGGTGCGGTTTACAATCAGGCTGGCGAGACCGGCGCGGTGATCGTTGGTCTTGACAAGCAGGGCAACGTTACCACAAAGAACGTCACTGAGCTGACGCTGACCGGGTATGCGCCCGTCAAGGACGGCTACGTTGCTGCGGGTGACACCATCCAGAAGGCAATCGCGGCACTGGACGAGGCAGTCAAAAACGCGGTCGCGGGCGGCGGCGAGGTCAACCAGAACGCGTTTTCCAACGTAAAGATCCCGCAGCAGAGCACGAACGCGGAAACGGAGGTCACGGGGCAGGGCGCAGCTGCGACTATCGCGGCGGGCGCAAAGACGGACACCCTCACGATCGCATCCGGCGACAAGTGGACCCATGTGAACGCGAACACCGAGAGCAAGACCGTGAACATCGGTCATGCTTTTTCCGGCGCGACCGCCGGTACCTACGGCGCGGCGGACAAGGTCCCGACAGTGACGGTAGACAAGGCTGGTCATGTGACGGGCGTTGTGGAAAAGACCATCACCCCGGAGGCGATTGGCGCGGATAAGTCCGGCGCTGCGGCAGAGGTGCTTGGCAAGGACACGGACGCTGCGACGGCTGCGACCGTTTACGGCGCGAAGAAGGCGGCTGCGGCGGCACAGGCTGCGGCGGAGGCTGCGGCAGAGGCTGCCGGGAACAAGGTGGCGTCTGTTGGCGCGACGGCGAACAAGGGCATTGCGATCGAAGGAACGACCACAGAGCCGACCGTTGGAATCAAGCTCGACCCGAAACAGGGCAACGCTGCGAGCTTGTCGGAGGCCGGGCTGCTGGTAGAGATCCCGGACGCTGCGGAGTACACCATCGCAAAGCTGACTGCGGCGCAGGATGGCTATTTGGCGTCTTACCAGCTCCAGAAGGATGGAAAGGGCGTCGGCGCGGTCATCAACATCCCGAAGGACTACCTCGTCAAGGACGTGGCCATCAAGGATTCGACCGGCGAGGGAGACCCCAGCGGATTCCCCGCGGGCACAAAGTATATTGATTTTACGGTCAATACTTACACCGATCCGCAGACACCGACCGAGAGCCACATTTACCTGAATGTACAGGATCTTGTGGATTTGTACACGGCGGGCGACGGCATTGACATCAGCGACCAGAACGTCATTTCGGTGAAGGTCGTGGCTGCAAACGGCCTTTCGGTGGATGCTGACGGCGTGAAGCTGGGACTGGCCACGGACACGGCGGCTGGCGCGATGCCTGCGGCAGACCACAAGAAGCTGGGCGCAATGGACGAGGGCGCAACAGCGAACACCATTACGCTGAACGGCACGGAAACCAAAACCCCGAGCTTCTACGCCCCGGCAGGCGGCGGCACAGCCGGACAGATCCTTGTGGCCGGCGGCGACAAGAAAGCGCCGACATGGCAGGATATGCCGGAGAAATTCCACAAATATACCGCAGTGAACGAAATCATTACGGCGGCTGGCGGTGCATTTACATGGACGATCACGGCGGCGACGCACGGCATTGCCAATCCGGCGATGATGGCGCAGTTGTACGAGGTGGCGACCGGCGCGCAGGTGCTTGCGGACGTGACGGTGAGCCAGACGAATTATGATGTGACCGTTACCATCAACGACACGGAGAAAGCCGGCACGCTGAATGCGAACACCTATCGCGTGGTGCTGTTTGGCTGAGAAAGCAAAAAATCCTTGCCCCCAAATGGGGCGAGGTGTACATAATGGGCGGGAGGTATTGCGATGAAAAATGTCGGCTTATACGAAAATGATCTGTCAGTGCCGCGCAAGAAGGATTTGGATGAGAAGCAGAGCGCAATTCTGGCAGATGGCATTCTCAAGGGCGATGGTGCTGGCGGCGTTTCTGCGGCTGTTGCCAATACGGATTATGCTACTTGTACGAATTTGAGGAATGGTGATACCGAAGGTAGCTTACGAACACTAAATAGCCAGTCGCCTGACGATGCCTATACAATGGGAGCAAATGCTTTTGCTGAAGGAGTAGGCACAAGAGCTACTAGAACCGCTAGTCATGCAGAAGGATTTAAAACAGGCGCTACTGGAATCTATAGTCATGCTGAAGGAAGGGAGGCAGAGGCGTATGGTGCGGCTAGTCATGCAGAAGGGGCTGTTACTATTGCATCACATCGTGCTCAACACGTTCAGGGTGAATACAATGTTGAGGATGGTTCAACTGCGTCTCCATCAAAGCGAGGTAATTATGCCCATATTGTAGGCAATGGTACATCTATTGATGCCCGTTCCAACGCCCATACGCTTGATTGGTCAGGCAATGCTTGGTTTGCTGGTGATGTATATGTGGGCAGCACAAGCGGCACGAATAAGGATGCTGGAAGTAAAAAGCTGATTACTGCTGATGAAGTGCCAAAAGGGGCGGTGTACACGGCGACGCTGACGGCTGCGGGATGGGTGACCTCGGGGGCATGGAAAACGCAGACAGTCTCGGTGACGGGGCTGAAAGCCAGCTACAACGCCGCGCCGTTTGTGGACGTGGCACTGAGCGGCACAGACGCAGCGGCAGACGCGGAGCTGGCGGCGGCATGGTTGGGCATTTCGGCAACGGCAATCGCTGAAACCGCAGCCGACAGCCTGACAGTGAAATTCCCGGCGACGGTGGACACGCCGACCGTGAATATTCCGATTCGCGTTACGACGTATGATTGAGGAGGGAATAAAGGATGCAGGCAAATTTGGCAAGAAGTCTTGCGGGTGGAGGTAAGCAGAGCGAAAACTGGGAGCTGATCGAAGAGGTCAGCGGTATAACAGGTTTTTCGCATGGAGTTAGCAGCCTGTATAATCGAAAATTTACCGCAGAACCAAACGGGACACCGTATCATTTCAAGGCAATCGCTGTATATGTGTATGCCAGTACAAAAGATACCAATCAACACCAAATTGAACAACCAACAGCGTCGTCAGCGATGACGAGTGTTGTATTTGGCGTTAGTTGCGACCCGCGAGACCAAGGAACTGGGTGTGTTTCGGTGCTGCGCATAAAGGATGGAGCGCTTTACGATAAAAATAACTGCGGCATATATATTGCTTCCACTACGAGCAACCCCGTGTCGGCGCTCCCGGAAGACGATCCCATTACCGGCGTGACGCTCACTTATAGAAAGGAAAGTGGCGGCCCGTATGAACCGTACCATGTGAAATGGAGAATCTACGCGGTCAGAGCATAAGCAAATATCGACAAATTGAATGTTTCATCAAGGAGGATACCATGATTAAATTTGTAAAAATTCCCATCGGGGGGGGTAAATCCCATCTAAATGAAAGCGGGGTGACGCCCGCATGATGTGCAATATTGCGAGAAGCCTGGCTGGTGGAGGAGTCGTGGTTATCGGGAGCTACACAGGAGATTACAACGAGCAGACGGTTACGTTGGGATTTACGCCGCGAGCAGTTATTATTGGCATACAAAATGGAATAACATTTGGGAACTCTAACAACGTTCCGTCCATCGTTGTAACACAAGATGCCCCTTTTCGTGATAATGCACAGACCCCGTGGATTGAGATTATAGATAACGGGTTCAAGGTATACAGTTATAGTAGTACAGCCAATAGAAATTTGTACAATAAGGCATATACCTACAACTATATTGCATTCACATAAAAAATGAAAATGAGGTGATACATTGTACATCACAGTGAACGACAGCACATATCAGAACGCAGTGCGGGTCAAGACAGCGCAGAGCGTGAGCTATACGGCGGACGGGCTGGAGGGCATCGGCATGGTGGCGGGGGTCGTAAAGCGCTACCGCAACGATGGGTTTGAGATCGGCGAGGATAATGCTGCTGACTATCTGCGGCAGGAGGCGATCGCGGGGGGCTTCCGGCTGACGAATGTGCCGGAGGTGCAGCCGGTCGAGCCGCAGGCGCAGGAAGTGGTATATAACGAAGCAGTGTCCGTTTTATGCGCTGTGAAAATGATGATGGCGGCTGGCAGTGTTCCGGCTGAAACAGATGAGGAAAAAATTACGGTGAGTGGCTTATACGCCGATTGGGAACATGGAAAGCACATGGTGGGCGAGATTTATAACGCCAACAGACAGACATGGGAGTGCTTTCAGGCATACGACAATGCCGTTTATCCCGATATTGTGCCGGGAAATTCGGCATGGTATACGTTCAATCGTCCGCTTCATGGAAAGTCTAAGGAGACTGCAAGAGAATTTGTGCAGCCGATGGGGGCGCACGATATGTATAAGAGCGGCGAGTGGATGATTTCTGAAAAGAAATTCTGGAAGTGTAAAAGCGATACGGCGTACAGTCCAAAGGATTATGCCGCTGCATGGGAGGACAAAGGAGTAGACGGAAATTCTGCGGATGCGCCGGATGATCCTGCGGTGAGCGTCCCGGAGTTCGTTCAGCCAACTGGCTCAAATGACGCATATAAAAAGGGTGATAAGGTGTCTTTTGAAAACAAGGTATATGAAAGCACGATAGATAATAATGTGTGGTCACCTACGGCATATCCGGCAGGATGGAAAGAGATCGAGGGGTAAGGACGTGAGCGAGTGCCGATATGCCTGCCGGGTGAAAGGGGATGTTTCAGTCCACTGCCGGATCTTGCAGGAGCGCGGCGCGCGGCATGACTACTGCGCGCACCAATATCTCTGCAACCGCACAAAGCGGTGGGAAACGTCAAAGGACGTTATCTCATGCGAAATTTCGAGACAGGACAAGCGATAATTCCAAATACCATGAAGATCTGAAAGGAATGAGGAAGCATGGAAAAAATCATCATTACAGAGGAAGCGTTTGCCGGGATGCGGGACTATGTGCCGCTGCGCGAGAAGCTGCGGTTTTTGGACGAGGCGGCGGACGGCTGCTTTGACCGAATGGAGCTGAAGATCGCGGTGGGAGCGGACAGCCTGCCGATGCCGCCGCTTTACAAGGAGAACGCGGGGCTGAAAGCCAGAATGCTGATGGGCGCGTTTGTAAGGCTGTATGTGGGCGCGGAGTTTGAGGCAGACGAGCGCTGCCCGTGGCTGATGAGCGAGGCGGAGTATGACCGCTGGGCAGGCAGCCATGTGATGAATCAGATCCGGCGCTTTAAGAAAAAGGACGGCGCGCTGCGGGACAAGGCGTATGATCTGCTGGCGGACTGGGCGGACGTGGAGCAGAGGTTCGGCTGCGAGGTGCGGGCGATGCTGGAGGTCATGAACGAGCCGGTGAGCCGGATGATGATGGCAGCCCAGCAGCAGACGACGCCGGAGGTGCTGCAAAATCTCAAAAACGAGATGGAGCGGGCGCAGAAGGAGCTGGAGGCTTACGCGGCGCAGCGCGGAGGCGCGGCGGCGGTATGACGCGGGCTTCGTTTGATTCGGACGTCTATCCCTACGAACGCGTACAGCCCGGATTTAACCGCTTGATGGGGTCGGAAAAAATTCCGTATCAGATCGTGCGGTATCTGCTCGACCTGCCGGACGCGGAGGGATATTTTCCGCGGGACGACAACGGGCGGTCGCGGGTAAGGCTGGCAAAATATTTATGGTATGACGGGGCACGTCCGCTGGCAAATGCGCTTCCGACGCCGGAGGAAAAGCTGTCGATGCTGTTTGACGGGGATGAGCCGGTGGTGGACAGCGAGGAAATGCGCCGGAGACACCCGAAGGGATACCGTATCTACCCGCAGAGAGTGTGGGGACAGAGCGACACAGAAGCCGGGACGACGCTTAAATGTTATCTTGGCAGGAGCATTGCGCGGGACAATTTTCACACGATCTTCAGCATCGTGTTTGAAATTCTGGTAAATGTGAATTTGGAAAACACGACGCGGACGGACGCGTATTCCAGAGCGTATGACATCGAGCAGTGCCTTGTGGAGGCGCTGCACGGGGTAAACATCACAGGCGTGGGTGTGGTGGATTTTAGCCGCATGGCGCACGCGGACGACGGGAGCGAGAGCATTTTTACCTACGGAACGCTCGTGGGGCGGCGCGTGCGGATGAGCGTCGAATGGATGGACTCGGAGATGGACACGCCGATGTAAGTTTATAGTGCGATCCCCTCGCAAAGGAGTGCGGGGGACGGGCTGATGAGAGCGAACTGCTGACGGAGGGTCGGCGGGCAGCTCTCTTTTTGTATTTTTGGCAAATTGGAGGATTCAAAAAAAGATGGGCGATCTTCCTTTGAGCACGGTCAGAAAGATCCGCAGATTTGAAGCGATCGAGACGGAGGGACTGACCTTATATCCCATTGCGGTGGATGAGTTCGAGGCGTTTTCGCACGCACGCGCTGCGATCGAGTTTTTACAGCAGAGTCTCCCTGTGGCTTTGCTGTCGAAGCCGCTATTGCAGGCGTATTACACGCTCGAACTGGAGGCAGCGGCCAAAGGAGCGGAAAGCGTAGGGCAGCTGTATGAGGCGATCGTGTTTCTCCTGCTGGCGCTGCGGGCGGGAGAGGACGAAGAGAAGGAAAAGCGGCTGGAGCGCGCGCAGATCGTACCGCGGGCAGAGGACGCGACGCGGCTGGAAAGGATCACATTCCGGCTGGACGGGGGGAAGACAGTCTCCGTTACCCCGATCCAGTTTCAGCGGCTGCGGCCGATCCTCGCGGCGCAGAACGGCATTGAACTGCTGTCGGACAGCGCAAACCCGGATCTGGTACAGGCGGAAAGGGATCTGGCCGAAATGAACGCGCCGGACCTTGACATGAAGCTGGAGGCCATGGTGGCGGCGGTGGCGACGGTATCGGGCGCGGACGAGGCGGAGATCTACCGCTGGCCGATCTTGCGGCTGATGCTGCGCAAGGACGCCTTGCAGCGGGCGCTGGGGTATCTGGCGTGCAGCATGACGAGCGCGGCGGGCGGCAAATGGAAGGGCGGCAACCCGATCCCGAACCCGATCTTTGCGCGGGTGAACGACCACGGCGGGGGCGTTGTGGATATGCAGAGCTTTGCCGGGGGCGCGGGCGTGCGCGCAATGCAGAACGCGGGAAGCCGCGTGACGTAAGGAACAATTTTTCAACAATTTTGCAAAGGAGCGAATGAAATGATCCAGTTTACTGACAAGAGACTTTACCTGAAGGGTACGGCGGATGCCATCGGACGCGACCGCGTGACGGGCAACATCCTGTACTACTCCAACAAGTTCCAGACAGGCAATGTGACGCCCAGCGTGACGATGGGCGAGATCCGTGCGGGTATCGGAAACGCGGTGACCGCGATCATCCCGAGTGACGCGACGCTGACGGTGGAGTTTACCGCAGCGGATTTCAGCCTGTGGGCCAAGGCGGCGCAGATGGGTGCGAGCCTGAAATTCTCCGCGCCGGTGATGACCTGCCAGAATGTGACGGCGGACGCCGCTGCGCTCGCCATTTCGGTTGCGGACGGCGCACCGGTGGCAGATGTGGGTATGAGCCGGATCTGCTGCTATGTGCAGGAGGTGGGCGCAGCGTCGCTGGTGGCGGTCGGCGGCAAGGCGTATGACATCGACCCCACGACGGGCGCGATCACGGGCTTTACGGCGGAGACCGGCAAGACCTACAAGGTGTGGTACTTCGTGAACCGCGCGGACGCGCAGATCGCGACGATCACGACCGCGATGGACCCGAAGATCATCCACTTTACCGCGGCGATGGCCGTATACGCCAACGAGGCGGGCGCGGCACAGAACGAGGGCACGCGCGTCGGCACGCTGTATGTGATCATCCCGAACCTGAAGCTGGGCGCGAACGGCGGCGTTACGGGCGACCAGACGAACAACGACACCACGTCGATGAGCGGTCAGGCCGTGGCTTACGACCCGGAGATCATCAGCGAGACGTGCGACACCTGCTCCGGCGGCGCTTCGGAGCTCGCGTATTATCTCTATGTCCCCTGTGAGATGGACGAGACCAACTATCAGGGCATCGTTGCCAAGATCGGCGGCGTTGTGACGATGGACAAGTCCTCGACGAAGCAGGTGCAGCCGAAGGCCATTATGGCCAACGGACAGCTCGTTGACCTGACGCCCGGTCAGTGCACCTATCAGGTGAGCGGCGTGGACGGCCTGACGGTTTCTGCGACCGGTCTGCTGACGAGCGGAACGAACGCCGGAGACGGCGAGCTGACGGTCAGCCTGAAGGTGGGCGAGAAGACGTTTACAGACCAGTGCACCGTGACGGTCAAGGCGTAAAACACACAAAGACCCGGAGGGGCGAAAGCCTCTCCGGGAAAGGCGCGAGTTTTTCGAATACGGCGGAGGATTGGCGCTTTTTTATACTAGAATCTGTTAAAAAGCTTGAAGAGCTTTTTATAGCGCCAACGGCGCGTCAGATTCTGCATGAGACGGCGCAGCGTGCATTCGCACGATGCGAGTGTGCGTAGCACACGGGATTCTTGATTAAATATTTTAATCAAGAATCAGTATTACACAGAGAGGGAGGCGGCTGTGATGGCGATCGAGCAAGCGGTGGCGGAATACTGCGCGGCGCTGGATGATGCGATCGAATACGCGATGGAAGTGGAAGTTGCGACGGTGGCGCGCGTCGCCATCCATAACGCGGTGGAGACGGAGGTCTACGCGGCGTATGACCCGGTGATGTACCGCAGGCGCGGTGTTTACGGCGGCTTGGCGGATCAGCACCCGGATAACATGGAGGCAAATTATGACCGCGGCACGCGAACGCTGACGGTGCAGGATGTGAACGAGGATGACGATACCGGGCGGCTGGTCGCGCCGGTGGTAGAGAGCGGACGGGGATATGAATTTCGGTGGCACGGGCAAAAGCCGCGGCCGTTCCATAGCGTGGCACAGAAGGAAATGATGGACACGGGATGGTTCAGCGACGCTCTGAAAATTGGATTGCGAGCCAAAGGATTTAAGACGGAATGACGGAGGAATGAGGCATGGCGGGAAATGTCGATAAGGTTCAACTTCAGGTAGAGGTCGTCAGAAACCAGCTTGACACGCTGATCAAGGACGTCAATGCGCTCAAATCGGAGAAGCTGACGCTGACGGTGGACTCCTCCGGCATGGACGCCATCAATAAATTCAACCGCTCGATGCAGACGCTCACGCAGAATGCGGAGTCGATGCGCGGCGCGTTCACGAAAATCTGGGCGGGAGCGGCGGAAGACGCGCCGACGCGGACGATCGAGAAGATCAACGAAGGGCTCGGCAGGACGACGGAGATCATCCGCACGCTGGACAAGGAGACCGGCGACTACACCGTTGCGCAGACGAAGCAGACGGCAAACTATGACCAGATGGCGAAGGCGGCGCAGAGGGCTGCGGAGGCGGACGCAAAGGCGGCGCAGCAGGCAAGGGCGTATCTGCTGGCAGAGCAGGAAGCGACACAGAAGGCAGCGGCCAGGTATGACCCGACACCGATGCAGCAGCAGATCGAGGCACTGACGGGCATCAGCAACGCGTCGAAGAGCGCAGCGGAGAGCGCGAGCGTTTTCCAAAAGGCGTGGCTGGATTCTTCAGACAAGGTCACGGCGGCAAATCAGAGGGCGGCGGAGCAGGCGCAGCAGGTATTTTCAGCCGCGCAGGAGCGGATGCCGACGCTGCAGAAGCAGTACGCTGACCTTGCCCGGTCGATCGAGGGCGCGACAAAAAAATATAAGGAAGGCACATTCGATTCTCTCAAAAGCAAGGCCGCAGGGGCGCGGGCGTCCCTCGACGCGCTGGATGCCGACCTTGCCAGCGGGAAGATCGGATACGACGAGTATGTCAAGGGCGTTGAGAACGCCCGGAGCGGGCTGAAGGATCTGCAAAACGAGTTTTCGCAGACGCGGGCGCAGACGGATAACCTACAGAAGACGACCAACATCCTCGGCGACAGTCTGGGTAATATCGTTAAGAAAATCATTGCGTGGCAGGTCATCAACGCGTCCGTTGCGGCGGTGATCCGCTCGTTCAAGGAAGCCGTTGCAACGCTCAAGGATGTGGACACGGAGCTTGTTGCCATCCAGAAGGTGACGAACAACACCGACGCGGAGATGGCGAAGCTCAGTCAGCACGCGTATGAGGTGGCGTCACAGTACGGCGTGGCGGTGACGGACTATTTGCAGTCAACGGGTGCATTTGCGAAGGCCGGCTACAAGGAGCTCTCCGAGGATATGGCAGAGCTGGCGACCAAGACACAGCTCGTGGGCGATGTGAACGCGGAGACGGCGAATCAGTTTTTGCTTTCGGCGGACGCGGCGTATAAGCTGCACGGAAATGTGACGGCGCTTTCCGAGGTCCTTGACAAGGCGAACGTCATCGAAAATAACTATGCGACATCCATTCAGAAGATCGCCGAGGGTCTGCCGAACGTGGCGAGCATCGCGTCGATGACAAATGTGAGCATCGACGAGCTGATGGCGGCGCTGGGCACGATCACATCGGTAACGCAGGAATCCGGCTCGCGCGCGTCTTATGCGCTGCGCGCGCTGCTGCTGAACATCATGGGTGACACGAAAACGGAGATCGAGGACGGCGTTTCGTGGACAAAGGAGGAGATCGAGAGCCTTTCGGACGTGCTGTGGAAGTATTCACGGGACGCGATGGAGGCAGCGCAGGCGACCGGCAGCATCGTAAACCCGATGGAAGCCATTGCGGGTCTTGCGCAGGCATATAAGGAGGGCGTGCTGACCGAGGCGGAGCTGGCGAAGATCGAATCCGAGCTTGGCGGCAAGCTGCGGACGAACCAGCTCGACGCGCTCATTAAAAACTACGATATGTACAGCGAGATGCTGGACAAGGTGGCGGATTCTGCCGGCAGCGCGGACGAGGAAGTTTCGATCATGCTGTCCTCCTGGGAGAGCAAGGCAAATATCCTGAAAAATACGTGGACGGAGCTGATCAGCCATCTGGTAGACACCGACGCGGTAAAGGGCGCGCTGGACGGGCTGACGGATACCATTGAGTTCCTTGACTCCGCCGGGGGACGGGCGGTCATCACAGTCGTTGCGCTCGGCGGAGCGGTTTACGGCGTAGTGACTGCGGCGGCGAGCCTCAAAAAGGCGATGGTTGCGCTGGACCTTACCAGCAAGACGACGACGATCGGCCTGATCGTAGCGGCTTTGGCGGGTGTTGTGGCGATCGTGGCTGGGATCTCGGCAGCGATTGAAGAAGCAAATCCGCCGTTTGATAAGGCGCTTGAAAACTGGAAGAATACAAAGGAGGAAATCGACAACGCCGAGCAATCGCTCGACGGCTACAAGCAGAAGCTCGAAGAGCTGAACGCGGTAGACATCGGCGACCGCGGGCAGCAGTGGCGGGACGAGCGCGCAGAGATCGAGGCCAATATCGAGGCGACGCAGGTATATCTGGACGCTCTGAAGGCAAAGGCGATCGCAGAGGGCGAGGATCTATACAACGCAAAGCATGCCTATGCGTATTCTGCGAGCAATTCCGTATCGAAGCAGTTCGATAACTACGCCGGATATTATTATGTTGCGGGCAATGGCTACGGCGTAAATGATACGACGGCGGCTGACATTCAGGCGGTATACAACAGCAAAAACGAGGCCGCCGTTGCCATCGCGAAATCCCTTGGCACTGCATTCGACTGGAGCAGGGTGGATTCGGAAAGCGGCGCGGACAAAATGCTTGAAAACATCATCAAAGAGCTTTCGAGCATGGGGATCGTGATTGCCGAGGTTACGGAGACGACCGACGAGGCATTTGCGAAAATGTCCGGCTGGGTCGGTAATTTTGAATCGCTCACGAATGCCGAGAAGGAGATGGTGCAGTCTTACCTGACGGATTATCAGGCAATTCTTGAACTCCCGATGGCAACGGACGCGCAGATCGACACCTATATCCAGCTGGCGGCAAGGATGCAGGAATTTGACCTATCCACCGCGAGCGCGACGGAGAAGATCACATGGCTTGCCAACGCTTTTGGACTGACCAAGAGCGACGCCACGAGCTTACTCTATTCGATCGGTCAGCTCAGTATCTATGAAACTGCGGCGGCGCGCGATATTGTGCAGCTTTCGGACGGGATGTATGCCGCGAAGTCAGCGTGCGTGGAGCTTGAGGATGGCACATGGGCGCTGAAAGAAGCGTTGGAGGAAACTGGCGACGCTGCGGAGAAGACCGGCGATACGATGGCGCAGACGCTCACAAAATCGCTGTTTGATGTCAACGGCAAGCTGACGGAGACGGCAAAGCAGGCGCTCAAGACAAACTCCGCGCTGGCAGATCTGGCAGTCGCGGAGCTGAAAGCGCAGCAGGCAGCATCTGAGGCGAACTACAACAACCTGATCTCGGAGATTCAGGCGATCGGAACGGCGGCAGATATTAGCGGTATTAAACTGCAATCCCTTATTGCGCTCATTCCAGGTGCAACATCCAGTACATGGTCTGCTGAAAATCAGGAATCTGTGATGCGCCGATTGTTTAACAAGCAAACGGGCAAGAACTGGAAAACCGACAACGAGGCGTACAATCAGTGGGCATCGGTATATCTGCTCAATCTTTCTTCAAAGAATTACAAAAAGCAGCAGGACGAGCTTCAGACCCGCATTGACCAGATTTTAAACGTTACCGGGCAAAACACGGACAGTGGCGGAGGCGGCGGGGGGAGCGCGTCGGATGCGAATTTGACGGCGCACCAGAAGAAGGTATCGCTGCTCAAGTCCGAGCTGACCCTGATGCAGAATCAGGGCAGAAGCGCAGACCTGCAAAAGGAGAAGATGCGCCAGATCCAGCAGGCGCTGCACGCGCAGGCGCAGTATCTGCGGGCGATCGGCGGCAGTCAGGAGGACATTAACGCGCTGTCCGCCGAATGGTGGGAGTGGCAGAAGAAGATCAAGGGCGAGGTCGCAAGCACCCAGGACCTGCTGAGTGAGCTGCAAAGCGCGCTGCAGGACAGGCTGCAGGACGCAGCAGATCAGCGGGACGCGGAGCTCGCCGCCATTGACGAGCAGATCGCCGCCCTCAAGCGCCAGAAGGACGAAAAGGACGACCAGCTCAAGCTGGAGGAAAAAATTCTTGCCGTACAGAAAGCGCAGGCTGACCTTGCAAACGCGCAGGCGGAGCGCACGATCCGGCAGTATAACGCCAAGACAGGGCAGTGGGAATGGGTAGCCGACCAGAAGGACGTGGACGACGCCAAAAAAGCGCTGGAAAAGGCGGAAAAGGATCTTACAGACTTCAAGGAGGAGCTGGAATACAACGCGCGGCTGGCGGAGCTGGAGGCGAAGAAGGACGCGATCAACGCGTGGTATGACCGGCTGGAGGCGCAGTACAAGCGGCTGACGGATTCTCTCAAGGAGAAAACGCGCGGCATCGGCGAAATTTTACAGGACATCTGGAAAAACGCCACGCCGGAGCTGAAAGCCGTCATTCTGGAAAATGCGGAGATCTTCAAGGCATTCGGGATCGACGTAAAAGCGCTTTCGGACGCAGTAAATGAGGCGGCGCGGGAGATCTACGGCTTGACGGCCAACGGCGACCGCTACGACATCAAGTCGGAAAAGGGCCAGGATTTCATCAAAAACGCGAAGCCCGGCGACAAGATGACGGGCAGCGACGGCTCGACGTGGGTGAAAAACCGGGACGGCAGCGTGACCATCACGGACAAGTGGGGACGCGTATTTACCGTGGACGGCAGCACAGGCGGAAGCGGCGGAGGCGCAGACACCGGGTATGGCGGCGACGAGGGGGACGAAGAGGACTTTGGCGGCGGAAAATACTCCGGCACGGTGTACGCTGTATCGGATGACGGGAAAAAGTACAAGATCAGCTCGGCAAAGGGGCTAAATTTCCTGAACACGGCAAAAGCCGGGGCGCGCATGGAAGCCGGAGACGGTTCCGTGTGGGTGAAGAAAGCGAACGGACGGACGGTCATCACGGACAAATACGGACGCATTTTCACGGTTTACGATCAAGGCGGCCTTTTGCGCGGGATGGGCGGCATTAAGGCGACCGCGCAGGACGAGCTGGTGCTGCCGCCGGATCTCACACAGCTCGCAAAGCAGCGGTTTGCGAGCGTAAAAAACATCGCGCCGTCGCAGGATGCGCAGTCGATGCGGCTTTTGGACGGGATGCGGCAGATGCTGGGCGCGGAGGGCGGACGCGGCGGCGTGACGAACGCGAGCTACGACAACCGGCGCGTCGGCACGCAGTATAACGGCGACATTTACAATCTGAACGGCATGACGTTTACAGAGCAGCAGGTGGGCGGCATGACGATGCGCGAGTTTGTGCGCTCGGCGCGGACGCTGGCGATCTGCAAAAACGGGAACTGACAAGGAGGAAACAGGATGCTCTATCAGCCGACAAATATCTACCCCAGCATGACGGGAAGCCTTGGAAACGGCGTTGTGGACGCGGCAAAGGATCTGAGGGTCACATGGCAGGTGAACGGAAACTCCGCGATGGCTGCATATCAGATCACCATCTACCGCAACGACGCGGCTTCCACGCAGCTTTACAGCACGGGGAAGCAGACGCAGGGCTGCCCGTTCTACGGCGTGGACGGGTCTGGAAACGTGCAGTTTTTCAGCCACACGATCACGGCGGCGGCGCTCTCCGGCGCAGGCATTACGAACGGCGGGGAGTATAAGCTGGTGATCCGGCAGTGGTGGGGCAGCTCGGACGCGCAGTCGGTGACGCAGACGAGCGCAAGCGCGTTTATCACGCGCAACGCGCCGGGTGTAATCCTCTACGGAATCAGCGATCCGCTGGCTGTACGAGAATATACATTCCAAGCTGTATACACGCAGGCGCAGGGGGACAGCCTGAACTGGGTACGGTGGCAATTTGCGCTGGTGGATGCGGCGGGAGAGTACGAGACGCTGCGGGACACGGGCAAGATCTACGGCACGGGCGAACTGAAATTTACCTACGACGGTATGTTTACAGGCAGCCGGTACGCCGTGCGGTGCAGCGTGCAGACACAGAATGGTGTGGAGGCGGACACGGGGTGGCAGGCATTCGGCGTTTTATATACGACCGAGCCGATCCCCGGAACGCTGACAGCGTGCGCGACGCGGCAGGGCGTCCGGCTGACGTTCCCGACGGTCAAAAGCTTGCCCGCGGAGATCACGGGAGCGTATGCGGTCGATGACAGCTATCTGAAGCTTCCTGCCGGGTCAAAGGCGGTCTGGGACACGCAGGACGGCGAGGCGATGGCGCTGTCAAGCGACTGCGACATTGCCTGGCGCGGCAAGGCGGATGCCGATGGAACGGTTTTGAAGGTGACGGGCGATGGGCTGACCGCGGCGTTTACGATGGGCAAAACGCCGCTTGACGGCTCTGGAAGCGATCAGCAGTGGAATTGCGCATTTGGCGCGGGCGTTTATGTCATTGCAGGACCGCAGGGAAACATTTTCTGGTCGAGTGATCTGACGAGCTGGACAGCGGCGACGCTCGGCATTGCGGGGAATCCAGAGGTGCGATGCGTCTGCTACGGCGGCGGGAAATTCGTGGCGTTTTCTGAGCGGACAAATGGGAATGTGTACGCGACGTATTCCACAGACGGGAAAACGTGGGCGGCGCCGAGCGCGGTGCAAACATCCGCCGATATTTGCTCCGTCTGCTACGGAAACGGGATGTATCTGGCGGCAGGGCAGAAGGACGTTTTGCGCTGCACAGATAGGGTCAATATGCTGTGGGATCGCGTGGAATCCCCGAATACGCTCGGCGTCGAGTACGATATTACGATCGCATTCGACGGTTCAAAATTCCTTGTGCCGCTCCATTACCTGTATGTTACGACGAACGGTCTGGTGTGGAGCGAGATCCGGGAGGTCGTGGCGAACTACGCCTGCTTTGGAGGCGGCATTTATCTTGCGGCGTATGGGTCTACGCTGTACCGATCCACCGATCTTCTGACGTGGACGCAGACGAAGTTTAAGGCAGAAGCCTCTTACTCTTTTACGGAAATTGCCTACGGAGATGGGATTTTTCTCTCGTGCATGGATCTGAGCGACCAATATACGGCTGGAACTTCTGTAATTTATTCCCGTGATGGAAAATCATGGAGTGCGGCACAGATCCCGGCGGCTTCGGCTGTGGATAAATACGAATGGTACAACGCCTGCTACGGAGACAGCGGCTTTTTGATCGTGAACGCGCATTCGCCGGTCGCTGCGGTAACGGTCCAGGAGGGGACGGTGGAATTTGAGGCGGATGCTGTAACGACGACAGCGCCTGTCTCGCAGCCGAGTTTTCAGGCGATGCAGATGAACGGCGGCGCGCCATACAATGGCATTTGCTTTGGAAACGGTAAATTTGTTGCAATTTCCGATGCGCGCACATTTCAGGTCTCCACGGACGGTATTTCGTGGACGGGCAAGGGAGCGTTTGCAGGAATTTCAAAGCGTTCCATTTGCTATGGGTCGCGCGGCTTTGCCTGTATCGGCGATCGCAGTGGGGCATTTGTAATGCAATCGGCGGACGGGGAAACGTGGTTTCAGGATACGCAGGGTCATCTGAAACAAGACGGCGTTTTTCAGTGGGGGCAGATCACCTACGGAAACGGAATGTATGTCGCCTTTGGCGTTACAACGTCGTGGGGCGGTATCGCGGCGCGGTCAACGGACCTGAAAAACTGGTCATATTCGCAAACTGGTTTGGATTCCGAGGGTCTGTCGGCGGGCTCCGGGCAGATCGCTTTCACAAATGGTGTGTTTGTTGCATTGTATCAGCGCCGCGCCATTCACCGCTCAACGGATGGGGTTTCTTGGACGAGATATGATTTGAGCAGCCTTTTCACCGGCACTGACTTCATATACACTGCAAATGCCGCAAACGGCAAGTTTATTCTTTGTGCAAACGGGTCCGGGCGTCCATGGGTTTTCTCGGATGACGGGATTGTGTGGTCGCTTGGCGATCAACCATTATATGTGCTTCCAGAGGCCATCGCCTATGGAGACGGGTTCTATATTGCAACAGGTCTCGGCGTTGGCATTGCTCTATGGTCGCGGAATGGGACAACATGGAACACTTTGCAGATGCCAACAGAAGGCACGGAGTCGGCGTCAGATGGCATTCGGAGGGTCGCTTTTGGCAATGGGCGATTTGTGGCAGTCGGGCAGTCAAATACCGGCGCTTACGCCGACACGACACAGACGACGAGTACGCTGAAATTTCAGCTTGGCGGAACAGAGTTTGCGCGAGCGCCTATCCGCAGCGGCGGGGATATGACGCTGCTGCTGGGGAATGGGAATATCCAATGGGAGAATCATGACCAGCCGTATGTTAGGAGCGGGATCGCAGCTTGCTATCCGGGATTCGAGAATATCCGATCGTTGGAGCTGGACGGGAAGCAGGAATGCGACTATCTGATGGTTTCGGACGGCAAAATGAGCGAGGCGAGACGCAAAAAGCTACTGAGCGATATGACCTATCACCCCATCGATCAGGACGCGCAGTTCTACGCGGATTTTAACGGATCGACAAACGGCGGCGGTGTGGCGGGTACGCAGTTCACGGCGCTCTCCATCTACCGGCTGGAGGATGGCAGGTCGGTGCTGCGCCACATCGCAAATGTGCTGCCGGAGGACGGAAGCGTGATCGTAGACGCGAGCGCGGTGAACGGCAGAAAGTACACCTACTATGCGTTTGGCGTTGGGGCGGATACGTTTGTGACGAGCGCGATGATCTCCAATTCCGTGGAGCTTTGCCTGTGGGATTGGGCAGTTCTCTCGTGCACGGCGGACGAGAATGGCGTTTACCATGTGGAGGAGCTTTTCCTGTTTGGGAAGAATCTGGTGTCCGGCGGGGTGACGAACAACAACACGCCGCAGATCCTGCAAAACTTTACGCGGTATCCTACGGCGCAGCCGGCACCGCAGAACTACCGCAGCGGAACGCTGCAAAGTCTGATCGGGACGATCACGGACTGCCGGTATTCGGACACGCGGGAGGTGCGCGATGCGATCTGGGCGCTGTCAACGACGGCGAACACGCTCTTCCTCAAAAACCGAAAGGGCGATCTGCTGCGTATCCGCACAGCGGGTGCGGTCGAAATGGACACGGGCGACAACTCGCCGCTGCAGCCGCAGACGGTGAGCCTGCCGTGGGTGGAGATCGGGAGCGCGGAGGCTGTGCAGATCGTGATCACGCGCAGGGACGGCGCATGGGGCGGCTGAGAAAGGAGCACTGCGGAATATGGCGATAACAACACACGCGGAGCGGATGCAGGACTATCTGCGGATGCTCAGAAAGCCGTTTACGAAGCTGTGCCGGCTGCGGTTCTTGCAGCCGGACGGCTCGACCGCCTTTGCACTCGACAACAATGCCATGGGGCGCAGGAGCGGCGCGTTTTTGGCGGACGGCACGATCTCCGGGAATCTGCAAAACGGACAGCGGCGGACGGCAAGCGTTCTGCTGTCCAATCTGGACGCGGAATATGATTACAATGTAAATAACATCTGGTTTGGGCAGCAGATCGCTATAGACGAGGGACTGGTGCTTTCGGACGGGTCGGATTTTTACATCCCGCAGGGCGTTTTTTACATCGCCGAGCCGCAGGAGACCTTGATGCCATCGCAGCGGACAATGGAGCTGCCGCTGGTAGACAAGTGGGCGTATCTGGACGGGTCTCTTTTTGGACGGCTGGAGAGCACCTACGAAGTGCCGGTAAACACGAATATTTTTGCCCCGATCACGGCGATTCTGAAGCTGGACAAGGGGAACGGCTACCCGGTGGACGCGGTGACGCCGGTATTCACGGAGTATTACAACGGAAAAACGCAGGCGCTGCCGGGAGGCGGGACGGCGAGCCTTGTAAGCTCTCCGTATACGCTGCGCGTGGATTCGGACGACGGGACGTATGCAGATGTGGTGCTGGGGCTTGCGGAGATGGTGAACGCGTGGGTCGGGTACGACGCGAACGGCGCGCTTCGCATGGACCCCTCGCAGGACGATATTCTGGACACGGACAAGCCGATCCTATGGCAGTTTTCCACAAGCGAGGCGGAGCTGCTGGGGGCGACGTACACGGTGAAGAACACCGAGGTATACAACGACTACATCGTGCTCGGAGAACAGCAGGACAGCGCGCCACAAGCCGCAGGACGTGCGCAGAATCTCGACCCAGCCTCGGATACCAATGTGTACCTGATCGGGCGAAAAACGATGCGGGAGACGGCGTCAGGCTATTACACGCAGACGCAGTGCCGCGACCTTGCGGAATGGAAGCTGAAGCGGGCGACGGTGCTGCAAAAGGCGGTTTCGATCTCGTGCGTGCAGATGATGCACATTTTTGAAAACAACATTGTGAGCATTTGCCGGACGGACAAGCCGGGCGCGCCCGTGGAGCGGCATTTGATCCAGGGATACACGCGACCGCTGGCGGGAAACGGGAGCATGACGATCTCGGCGGTATCGGTCAACGATCTGCCGACGGCGACGATCACGAGCTGGCCGGCGTAAAAAAGACTGCGCAGCGCGGAAGGGGGGTGCGGAAGTTTGGCAAAGCGGAAGCCATTGGAAAGGACAGACGGCGGGAAAAAGCAGGTGGTGCTGCACAGCGGAGAGACATTTGCAGTGCTTTCAGAGGACGGACGGTATTTTTACTGCGGAAGGACGCGGTTTCGCAAAACGAATGCGGACATTTTGAAGGTAGAACCTGTGCGTGCGAGCAAGGAGGAGACCGATGCTGAACACAACACGGAGAATGCTCGAAGCGATGCGGAAGCGGAACAGTAAAAGCCACAGGCTGTATTTTTTCAGAAGGTGGATTCCGCCCCCTGGGTAACAGGAGCGTTTATGAATCTGACCCGCGCCGAAGCAGCGGCGCGGAAGAGCCGAAGAGGGCTGCAAGCGTAAGAGGAGGGTCTGCGCTTGCAGACCCTCTTTCTGCGTTTGCGAACAGAAATATGACAGGAGTAGAAAAACATGGAACTATTTAAGGAGATCGTGACGATCTGCGGCGGCATTACGACCATTGGCGTGATGCTCGTTGCGCTGATAAAGCCGCTGCGCGAATGGATATTCGGCACCAAGGCGATCCGAAAGGGACAGCAGTGCCTGCTGCGGCAGCAGATGCTGGAGGTGTATTACAAGTGCCGCGAATCGCGCACCATCCGGCAGTACCGCTATGAGAATTTCACCATGAGCTACCACGCGTATAAGGCGCTGGGCGGAAACAGTTTCATCGACAGGATCAAGCGCGAGGTGGACGAGTGGGAGGTCGTGACGTGAGGCTGGCACGGATGGAATGGAGCAAACGCATTTTGATTTTTTCCTATACGCTGCTGGTGGTCCTGCTGGGGCTGTCGTTCCTGGTGGAGGACAAGGCGTCGATGGCGACCATCATCTGCGCGTGGATCTTGGAATGCAGCGCGGCGACGGGGTTTTATTTTTGGAAAGCGAAAAACGAAAATCGGAGCAAGTACGCGCTGAAATTTGTGCGGGAGCTGGCAGACCAATACGGCATTGACGCGACGGCGCGGGTGCTGGAAACGGTGCTGAAGGATTAAAACAGAATCAACATCATTGAAAGTGGGAGGAAATGAACATGGATGCAATTAAAAAACGGTTGGGGAATCTTTTGAGCGTGAAAAGCCTGGTAACGCTGGTGCTGACGGGTGTGTTTGCGTACATGGCGATCGTCGGGAAGATCTCGCAGGACTTTATGACCATCTATGCGGTCATCATCGCGTTCTACTTCGGCACGCAGAGCCAGAAGGTGCAGGACGCCGTGGACAAGGACGGAGGGACGCAGGCATGATGAAAGCGTCCGAGCTTGTGCGCCGACACCTTGAGGTCGCGCAGAAGTACAACACGGTTTATATGTGGGGCTGCTTTGGCGCGCCGATCACGGAGGCGATAATCCGCGAGAAAGCGGCACAGTACCCGGACTGGTACACCGCCGCGCGCCTCAAGCACCTGCGCAGCCTTATCGGCAAAAATGTCTACGGCTTTGACTGCGTAAATCTCACAAAGGGCATCCTCTGGGGCTGGTGCGGTGATAAAAGTGCGTACTACGGCGGTGCAAGATACGCCTCGAACAGCGTCCCGGATGTATCCGCCGACGGCATGATCGCCAGGTGCAAGGACGTGTCCGCGACCGGCTGGGACAAGCTCATCCCCGGCGAAGGCCTCTGGATGCCCGGTCACTGGGGCATGTACATCGGTGACGGTCTGGCGGTCGAATGCACCCCGATCTGGGACAACGGCGTGCAGATTACCGCTGTGCAGAACATCGGCACGAAAGCAGGATACCACGCCCGCAAGTGGCAGAAGCATGGAAAGCTCCCGTGGGTGGAATACGACACCGTGAAGGTTGATTCCGAGGTTGAAGAAGCAAAGAAGACCATCAAGCAGAAGGCCGGTCTTACAGACAGCACGATCGATTACCTCGCCGGATACAAGTACGGTGACGATCTTCTCAAAAAGCTCGCAAAGGCGATGAAGTAAGGGGGCGGGACTATGGCTCCACAAGCAAGATGCAAATTACCGCCGGAGCTTGGCGGACTGATGCGCCGGGACATGGAAGCGGTTATTCGTCAGGCGAATCTTGGTCGGAAAGACGAAAAGATTGCGCGGCTTTACTTTGTGGATAAGCTGCCACAGGTGGATGTGGCGACGGAGCTGTATCTGGGGCGCGCGACGGTGCAAAGGCGCTGGATCTGGAGGCCGGCAATCAGGGAAATATCGCGGTGCTGAACACGCGGAAGAAGTAAAGTGAATGACGCCCGGCGTGCCGGGCAGCAGAAAAATAGGAGCACGTAACCCCCCACGGTCCAAAATGAACCGCGGGGGTTTACGCGTTTTCAACATTTCGCGAACGCCTCTTTGACAAGGAGCTCGATGTAATTTGAGACGGTGCGGTTTTCCGCCTCGGCTGCTGCCTGGATCTGCGCCTTAAATTCAGGCGTTACGCGCAGGCGGATCACCTCGGACTTGTTACTTGCGGCGCGCGATTCAGGGGCGTCCAGCCGATCGTAAACTTCGGCGTCCTCTGGGATTTTGTATAGGAGAGAGCCGACGGCTTTGGCGTCGGGGTCAAGCAGCCCGCGCTTGGGGACGGACGCCGCCCAGCCTTGGTCACACGGATAGCCGGGGTCGTTGTAGTAGTAATCGTTAGTCGCCGGACCAATCGGGTCGAGCAGGGTGTACACTCCGTCCTTTTTTCGAATGATGCTCTTCGGACCGCTCTTTACGGGCGTGACGTATAGCTGGATTTTCATTTGTCTCCCTCCGTTTTTGCAGTATTTTTATTTTGTGAATACATCGTACCACGTTGTAGCTACGACGTCAAGAGGAATTTGAAAATAAACAAGAAAAGTTGGGGATTTTCCGACTTCTATTTTAGCCTCATGACGGGAAAATGAAAAGTCAAGCGAAACTGAACAGGGGGTATGAGAAAAGACGGATTCCGAAGAATCCGCCTTTTGGATGCAGGCCACGCGAGCGTTTGCAGCACGATCACTGGGGGACAGTATACACCAGATGCTATGGGGTGTCAACTGATCTCATTGGATGTGAGGAGGTTTATTCCGCTCTGTCCAGTTTTCGTCGTAATACATGACCCCATTCGTAAGCCCATCATCGAAAATGATCTTGAAGCCAAGAAACACAACTTCGTCGCAGTTATCAGGCATACCATCCGGGAATGGGGAAGGCATACCATGGTTAGACGCAAGCCACTCCAGCGTCTTTGGTGTCGTATGGACAGGACCGACACAATTGCCGCAGAGGTATCTAAGTTCCCGGGCTGTGGAACTTATTTTGCCTTCCGTACTTTCTGGAAGACCCGCAATAATCCCAAAAGTTTCACAAACATACAATCTGTTCATAGTACACCTCACAGTATTTATCTTGCGCCGGAGGGGTTACCTCCGGCGGTTTTTATTTTGCGTCAGAGATTGGAGAGCGTGCCGTTGCCGATGATGACAGCGTTGGTGAGGCTGCTGCCGAGGACGAAGACCGTGACCTGCGAGCCGACGGCGGCGGATGCCATGCTGGAGACGTAGGGGAGCGCGATGTCGGTATCAAACGGCCGGCGGACGGTGATCTTGCCGCCGGATGCAGACCTTGTGACCTGCGCCCGGAAGTACCAGACGTTGGAGGACGTCATGCGCTCGACCTTTTCCTGAAAATACTCCCATAGGGCATCGGCAAGCGCCTGCATTTCGGTGTTATTTGTCACTTTGTCGCCTCCCATTTCAGAAGATAGGCGGAAACAAGGTCCTCCGGCAGCAGCAGACGCGCCGCTGGTAGGCTCTCCGCCTCTACGGTGATCGTTTCATCCTCGCGGCTGCGAAAGCAGACGAGGAAGGTATAGCGGCTTTTTATGACGTTAGTGCGGAGCTTCGGCGTTTCCATGAGCTCACTCCTGCCAGAGGTTGGCGACGGTGAATTTCAGGGTAATAACATCCCCGCTCGTATCATCTTTGTCGCGATAGAAATTCGCGCCGTAGCAGACAGCGTCGGCGATCTTGTGCATCTCGGCAAGGCGGGCGCGGATAGACTCGTTCAGAATGGTCGCGCGGCTCGGAAGATCCAGAAAAACAGAGGCGTTCTGCTTGCGCGCGTCAGGGTCATCCGCTTCGAAGTCTCCGCGCACGGCCTTGGCGACGGCTTCGGCGTGGTCACAGAGCGCTTTGAATCTGAGATACTTTTCATCGCTGCGGGTCTTTCCGCAGAAATTTTCCTTAGGCGCCAGGATGGCGGTCATATCGTTGGTGGTCATTTGGGAATCTTCCTTTCTGTATGGTTTTCCTTTTTGGGTTGGATGTTTATAATTCTGCACGGATCTTCGATTTGTCCCGCTGGGTGTGGTATTATTTTCGCATTTCCTTGACGTTTCTGGCGACGATCCTGACGGCTTCGTCTATGATGTCGAAGTCGCGCGTAATATCTATGCCGAAATTCGGCTGGAGCTCGTCGGCAGTCAGGTCGAGTTTATAGTCGAAGGAGAAGCGGACGGTGCTGCGGGCGCGATTTTCGGTGTAGCCCTCCGCTAAAAGGACGCGGGGGACCTCATTCTTGCCGGAGTCGCAGGCTGCGCCGGAGGACGCCATGAGACCATCGGCAGAGAGGCGGAGCACCAGCGCGTGATTTTCGATGCCGGGAAAGGAGATGCTGGCGATGTAGGGAGACTGCGTTTGTTCATTTCCGGCGGCAAACTTGCCGTTGAGTTCTGCGTCCGGGATCTCATTCATAATACCAGAAACAAAACGGTCATGCAAGCGGGCTGTGACGTCGCCGAAAAGCGCCAGATGCTGCGTTCTGAAATGGAGCGCCTGCGCGAATGCCATGGCGAGGGGGACGGACGGCGTGGCGGGATGGTAGGCACCGCGCACAGCCTCCGGGTCTCTTGCGATGAGGACGCCGACGCCGACAGGACTGCCGAATTTGTGACCGCCGCCGGCGATCAGGTCGGCGGGTGCTGTTTTGAAGCAGATGGGGGATTTGCCCATGGCGGCGGTGCAGTCGGAGAAGATGAGGGCATAGTCCTGCGGGATGCGTTCGATGGAGAAAATTTGCCCGGTCTCGTTGCTGGTGTGGATGTGTGAAATGGCTTTTGGCAGACGCCCTCCCAGGTGTCTGGTGGGGATCGAAATTTCCTTTTCCAGAAAGCCATAAGTCGCAGCATGGTCGGTATCCACTATTTCGATCTTTTCGCAGGCGGTGAACATCGAGCGCATGGCAAGATCGCACGCCTGCGATGCCGAGGATGTGAAGATGACCTGCTCTGGGTCGCAGGACAGGCAGTAGGCGACGATATTTTTTGCCCCCTCCAATTGGCGGTTTGCCTGCCGTCCCAGCTCGTGGACGCTGTTTGGATTGCCGGAAAAGCTCTGCGCGGCGTTGTAAAACGCCTGCATGGCAGTGTGGAGCGGCGGTGAGGTCGCCGCGTGGTCGAGGTAGATCATGATTTGCAGTCCCTCCCTAATACAGGTCCAGAGAAATTTTCAGGGCGCGGTCGATCGCGCGCAGCTCGGAAGCGGAGCAGCGGGCGAGGTAGCGTCCGAAGCGCTCGGTGCTGACGGTTTGGACATTTTCGCACAGAGCGGTGCTGCTCATCCCGGTCGCGTCGATCGGGACGTGCGTTGGCAGCGGGGTTTTGCGCGCAGTTGTGAGGTATACGACCTCAACATTCGTGCTGTGGGTATTATTCTTGTCATTCGACACGACGACCGCAGGACGCGTTTTTCTCGGCTCGGATGCAACGGAATCCGCCGGCGGTGTGACGTAGTAGATCTCTCCACGCTTGATGGTCGTTCCCTCCATTCCTATGTAGGCGGCGGATGCTCCGCCGCAGGGGTCTTATTTTACGGTTTTTTTCAGATCGGATGCCGGGGTGAACTTGACCGCAAATTTTGCGGGGACGTCCATCCTATCGCCGGTCTGCGGATTGCGGGCGGAGCGCGGCCCGCGATATACTGCCTGGAATTTGCCGAAGCCTGGGATGTAGACATCCTCATGCGAGATGAGCGTTTCCTTGATAGCGCCAAAAACGGCGTCGATGACCTCATCCGCTGCGCATTTCGGCATATTGGTCCTTGCTGCGACAGAATCAATGAGTTCCTTTTTCGTCACGGTTCTTCCTCCTTTCCTTCGTATGTAGGATTCCCGGCTTAACGTACCGGGCGCGAGGTCTTGTGCACAGACCAACGGCTGATTTTCAGGTTTGTCCCGGATATTCAGCAACCGCTTTCCGGCCGTCGGAGGAAGTCGTTCCGACGGGCGGGCTGGAGTGGCGTCAGTCCAGCTCTCCAGGCGGATTCATCCGATCCTTCCGCGCGCGGGAATTTCTCGGAAAGCTGAACGGGAAAGCATTCTCCCGTCCTACGAAGACCTTATCCGCCCGATCTTTACGGTTTTCCTCGCTCCTTACAAACACGAAAATGCGTTTCGGGGCACCCCGAAAAATCAGGAGCGGGGATGGAGCAGCATACGAGAGTTGAACTCGCATCCTCAGTTTGGAAGACTGATGTGTTGCCGTTACACCAATGCTGCGGGATGCTCCCCGTTTTACACGGCTGCGGGAGCGTTCTTGACCGTAACCCAGAGCCGGGCTTCCCAACCCGGAGCGCCAAAGTGTCTAAGACCTTCGGCGAGCGCCTGCACTTACGTGGGTGACGCTTTTCTCAAGAAAGAAGAGATACACTATGCTGCTGCGCGCTATGCCCAAACGCACAGCATGGGGATGGGATTCGGAATTGGACCGAAGCGATGGGGCGATAAAGCCCCAAAGCGCACCTGCTCCCATCGTGTACCGGGCGAATGCCCGGAGCTAAGAGCTGCTGCCGGCGTCCTCGCAGCGGTTCAAAGCTGCGATGGACAGAGCACCTCAATCTTGCGTTCTTCATCAGTTGATGGAAGACTCCTGACGATCTCTATTGCACGATCGGCAGGGAATCGCTCCTTATTTTTTCCGGGATTCTTGTGATCTTCGGCTTCAGCTTTCAGAAAAGCACGGATCGCGTCTTCAAGACAGATGTATGTCCTCATTTCTGATCGATCTCCTCATTTTTCACGCTGTCGCCGGGGTTTGAATCGTCGGCAGGAGTGATGCAAAAAAACGGTCTCCGCGTGCCTCCAGGCGTTTGATATTTCTCTGCGTCTGACGGTCCTTCTCTTCCTGCAGGGCTTTTGTCATTTTGCGGGATTTCCGGCTTGTGAGCTTGCCGGAATAGATTTGTGTGGTACTCATGGATTCGTGACCGAGCTTCGATTGCAGCTCCTCCAGCGGCATCCCGCTGTTGAGGTCGATGCGCGCGCCGACGTGGCGCAGATCGTGCGAGCGGATGTTATCAACGCCCGTAACAGACCGAACATGGCGGCGCACGACCTCGGACAGCCAGTTTCCAGAACCCGCGTGCCACGGGTCACTTTTGGTGTATGCAGCGCCAAAGGTCTTAGAGGACTGCGTGCCAAAAAGCGGCTCGTCATCCCTTGCGCAGCTCGGACGGACGCCGCTTTGCAGGTACATCCGTACAGCCGTCTGCGCGATGAGCGGGAAGTCTACGACGCGGTATTTATCGCCCTTGCCGTGGTCAACGACGATCTCGGCATCCTCCCAGTGAAGATCATGCGGCGTGAGCGCCAGAAGCTCCGCGTTGCGGATCTCTGTTGTGAGCAGCAGGATCACGATGGCGTAATTTCTCGCCCAAAGCTCCGGGTGCGTCGCCCGTTTCGGCGGGCTGTTACGCCAGAGCAGGATGACCTGTTCATCGGTGAGGAGCTGTTCATATGGACGCCTAGACGATCGGCTCGTATCCGGCATGAGCAGCGGCGCGACGGGGTTTCGCTCATACCAGCGATCCGCGCCGAGCTGTTCGGAGGATGCGAAGCGGTAGAGCGCGGAGAGGACGGTGAGATACTGCTTGACCGTGGACGGCTTTCGACCGCTGCGGACCATATGATCTCGCCACGCCTGGATCTCCACGAATCCCTCTTCGTGATCCCAGAGGTCGTTTTCCAGCATGAAGCCGGAGAATAGCTTGAAAATACGGTCCTCGTTTTCGATCGTTTTTTCGCTGCGCCCGGTGGCGCGCAGGTTGCTTTCGTATGCCGCCATAGCGGATTCGAAGCGTTTTTGGGCAATGATGGGGCGTGACATGGTGTGTACCTCCTTACATTTTTATTTTACCACAGAAGCCGAAATGGGTTTTTTCGCATCGGTCAGTTATAGCTCTGCGGAAAATTTGGATTTGTCCCGCAGGATCTCGGGAAAATCTTTTAATCGGATTCGATCGTCGTAACCAGCGACAGCTCGGCGGTGATTTTGCCCTCGTGGGCGAGCAGATAAACCTTCTGAACGTGGAACTTCGCAACTCCAGCCATGATCGCAGGATTCTCCAAAACGGCTGGGGATGAAACACCGTCAACACCGATGCACCAGTCGTCGATATTTTCCAGGCAGTCGTATACTTCTTTGATGGTCATAGCGAAAACCTCCTATTACTGCGCCAGCGCCTGTTTCGGTGCATATCTGTTGATGAAATATTTCTGTCCTCTGGGTGTGACTTTAGTCGTTCTGTCGATCACCGCGCCCTCTTTCGCAATGCGCGGCGTTTCGCGGACGAAGAACAAGCCCAGCTCCATTGATTTTTGCGTCGGCATATTGTAGTCACTGCCGGATTTGATGAGATAGCCGTCCTGCCGCAACCGCTCGAACAGGCGGTTTCCGCCGATTTCCGCACCGTTCTGCGAGAGGATTTTCGCAAGGTCGCGCACGAGAATGTTGGTATCCGCGCCGGTAACGGCTTCGGCGAAGCGGACGGCGGGAGCGTCGGCCTCGATTTTAGCCTGTAGCTGTTTCACCTGATTGTTTGCAATCTGCAAAGCCCGCGCCATGACTTTCTATGGACTATTCCACGCCTTTTCGAGTTCGACGAAGTATCGGCGGGCGATCTTGCCTTTTTCGTTGCGCTGCAACATACAGATTTCTTTTGCCGTGTCAATAGTGAGTTCGGCATCTCTGGACGGTCTTCCGCCATTTTGGGTTTTACTCAAAAATGAGTAAAAGTCTTTTCCTTCCTCAAAGCCATATTCGCACATTCTGGGAAACCAGTCATTGAAGCGTGTATCAACTTCCAAGAATGCGTGAAGGTCACGAGCAAAGACCGTGATTCGTTCGGGGTTTTCAGTGTTGATAGGGATGATTTTTGCCAATTCGTTCATAGAATTTCTCCTTTACTTTTTCTGGATTTCTCTGTATGTACAGAAAAATCCCCGCAAAAAGGTTGACCTTTTCCGGGGAGCGTAGTAATATATTTACGCTCCCCATCTTCCGCAAGATGTGGACACCATCCCTCATGCTGTCAGTCCGCCAAGATCGAACAGCGTGGGGGATTCTTATTTACCTTCCAATAAGAGAATCCCGTCCCGAATGGCTTCTGTGCGCTTCTTGCCGGTTCTTTCGCAGTAATCGTCAAGAATTTTCAGCGTCTTATCGTCCAGACGGACGTGCAACGGATTTGACTTTGGATTCTCTGATTTCGGGCGTCCAATGGGTTTTGGCACTTTCACACCTCACTTTCTGTAGCCCATGAATATAATATAATTCATGTAGCCCAAAAAGTCAATAGGGAAGATTAAGGTCTAGGAGAATTTTTTTCAAAACCGCTTGGCGGTGCGGTTGCTGATATATCTGCCAGCAGCGGCGCTTTTGTACCGCTGCCGGGTGATATTTTCAGCCCTCCGTTTTCAGGCGGACGGGGAGGACCATGTAGGAATAGCTCCGGCTGCCGTCTGTGGGATTCAGGATGATGGGGCTTTGCGGTCTGGAAAATTCCAGACAGACCTCGGAATCCGGCACGGCGCGCAGCGCGTCGAGCAGATATTTGCAATTGAAGCCGATCTCAAGGTCCTTGCCGTCGCCCGCGATGGGGCACACGTCGTGCGCCTCGCCGATGGTGGACGTGGTGCGGAAATCGACCTCGTTGTGACCCAGACGGCAGCGCACCGGGCTTTTGAGCTTTTCGGAGATGATGAGCCCCACGCGTTCAATCGAATCCGTGATCTGCCCGACGTTCGCCGTCACGCGGATGGGATTGTCCTGCGGCAGCACCTTGCGCCAGTCGAGGAACTCGCCGTCGAGAATGCGGCACACGAGCGTCGCGTCGCCCATCTTGAACAGGATGTGCTTCGTGCCAAGGTAAATGACCGCGTCGTCGGTGTCGTCCGTCAGGATCTTTTCGCATTCCTTCAGCGCCGCCGCCGGGGCAACGAAGCGCAGCTTACGCTGCAAGCTCTCTTCCGGGAAATAACGCCGCAGCGCCAGCCGGTAGCCGTCCACCGCCACGACCGTGACGCTCTCGTCCTCGATCTCAAACAGGCAGCCCGTGTGCACCGGGCGCGCGAAATTCTCGCTTGCCGAAAAGATCGTGCCGGAGATCATCTCGCGCAGCTCCGTCTGCGGGATGCGGATACCCTTGTCGGATTCCACGTCCGGCAGCTCCGGGTAATCGTCGGCGCTGGTCGCCGTGATGGTGAACGACGAGATGCCGCCGCGAATGGAGACCTTGTAGCTCTCATCCACCTGCACGCTCACCGTATCGTCCGGCAGCTTGCGGATGATGTCAAAGAACAGCCGCGCGGGCATGATGCACGCGCCCGGCTCGGCGATGTCGGCGTCCAGACCGACGGTGATGCCCGTTTCCAGATTGTAACCCGTCAGGTAGACGTGCTCTCCCGCAGCGCGGATCAAGATCCCCTCAATGGCGGGGATGCTGCTTTTTACGCCAACGACACGAGATACCGTGCCGACAGCGGCGGTGAGTTTTCGTTTTTCGAGTTTCAGTTTCATGTGTTTCCTCCATTTTTTCTGTGCTAGGCGCCGCGGTTCGCTGCTTTGCTACGCCTTCGCCGCACAAAGAAATTCGCTGCAATGCCGCCGCTATGCTCTGCTATGCGGTGCAATGCCATTGCCATGCCAAACATAGCAAAGCCGAGCCGCTGCTTTTAGTTTTTCAGAACCTCGAAGACAAACCGGCCCTTGCCGGAGTTGCGCCACTGACCGATGCCGCGCAGACGCCCGTAATCCAGCCATTCCAGCACAGCGTCCTTGTGCGCCTTTTCGTCAAAAAGTGTAATCTCAAACTCGATCGAGCTTCCTGCCGGAATTTCTTCGGATAATGCGAGACTGACGCGTTCTCCCTGCGCCGTTTGCGCGCGGAGCGGGCGCTGGCATTCGCCAATCTCGCCGTTGACGTGAATCGGAACGCAGCGGGGTTCTACAAATACGAGACCGTCGATGATCTTTTTATAGGCTTTCAGCGCACTCGATTTGGTCGTTTTGACGCGTGCCAGCATACCGCAGGCATCCTTGAAAAAACCCTTGATCTGATAGTCGTAGAGGATGGGCTGGCCGTCCACACGAGGGAACACAGTCATGCCCTTTTCAGCGACAGCCTCTGCGCCGATGGCGGCAATTTCATCTTCAAGGTTGGCGGCATCCGGCGCTTTCGACGCGATAAAGTCTCGCGCGACGTTTTCATTGCTGGGCCATGTGCCAAGCAGGGGCTCGGTAAAGGTAACTCTTACTTTCATGAATCTTGATCTCCTTTTTACTATGTAAGTGTTTTTGCTTGTTTCGGATAACGGTCATGCGAGAACGGGGAGCGCGAATGTGACGGCGCACCAGACGGCGGCAGCGGCGGCACAGGCGGCGACGGTCGCGGCAATGCCCCATTTCACCAGCTCGCGCTTGCGGCGCTCCTGCGCCCGTCTGGCGGCTCTGGCGCGCATATCGTCGTGATGGCGGTTGACGATGGACTCGAATACATTTTCAGGGCCTGCGGCGGGCAGGCAGGCGAGGACGGAATGGTTTGTCATTTTTGTTTCTCCTTTTCTGTTTCGTTTTTTGGTTTTTGCCGGTCCTGCGGCGGACGGAACATCTGCCGCAGGATGGCGATCGTCTGCTCTGAGATGATGATGTTTGAAGTGTCCATAATAAATTCCTTGCGGGGATTGTATATGAAAGGACTGAGGTCAAGGTTACTCCTCAGCGGCGGCTTTCGCCGGTGCAGGCCAATCTGACACAGCTTTGCACTCACCTTGGTTGCAATGCTCTCGCGAACACGCTAACCTCAGCCCAATCACAGCTCGTTTGCTTGCTGTATTTACTTCTGCACGGAATTTTGATTTGTCCCACAGAATCTTGAAATTTCCCGCTATAAATCAGTTGACGGGTCGGTCTCTATTTCTAGGGTAGCATACGCCCCGAAATGGGTTTTTTCGCATGATCTATGCGAAAAATTACGGGGCAGTGTCGATGGTGGTCGCGAGGTATAGCTTCAGCTCGTAATCTTTTTCGCGCGGGTGGAAGGAAAACGCCCGGACGCGGTAATTCCCGATGGCGTCCAGAATGATCGGATTGAAAAGGTCGGTCGGGAACTCCTCGTCATCGTAGCAGATCGTCCAGAGGGTCACGTTTTCACAGGCGTCAAAAATATTCTTGATGGTCATTGTGTTTTTCTCCTTTACATTACTGATACACGGGCGGATACAAGCGCAGCTGCGCGGCGCTGGACGAGGGCGGAGAAGATCTCGCGGAGCTTCGGGTCTTGCGAGACAACAGCGAGTTTGCTGATAGCCTGACACTCGGCGGATTTCGCACCGCCGCGCTTCATACGCTCACGCAGGCGCTTGCGCCGCGTTTCGATATTGACATGGGCGGATTCCTCCAGCTCCTTATAGAGCTGCCCGGTGAAGGTCTGGAAGTTCAGCTCATGCTCCATGCAGAGCTGGCGGATCTTTTTGCACATGGCATCCTGCCAGTGATCGCGCGGAGCGGCGGGGATGGTGAGCTCCGAGAATGCTTGCTGCATGGTCTGCTCGTTTCGCTCCGCACGGCTTTCCAGCGCCGTCAGTCGCTGCTCCTGTTCGAGATTGACCTGCGCCTGCATAACGAACATCTGGGCGGTGGTCATGGGTTTTGCCTGATAGCCGCCGGTCTTGCGGATGGACGGAATCACTTCATCTGCAATTTTCTCCTGAAACGCTTCGGCCACTTCGTTCTTTGCTTTCATTGCAAGACGATAAAAGACGTTCTCGGGGATAAAATCGTCTTTCCCCCACTTGTGGGGGAAACCAATTTCCGCCAGATATTGCTCTACGCGTTCCCATCGTACCGAAACATATTCAGTCCCGCCTTTCACCTGCGTTTGCGTAAATCCGAGGCCGCGCGCCACGGTATCCAGTTTGAGATAAACCACGCTGTCTTTCTCGTATCCGTCAATTCCGCTGACATTTATGACCTGTAAATTCATTTTCAAAATTCCTCCTGTCACTTAAAAATGGGTACAAAAATTCCGCGCATGACTTGACATCCGCGCGGTGCTTCGTCTATAATCGGGTAGACAAAGCCCTTGCGGTTTTGGCAAAGGGAACGGAGTGTTTTTCGTTGGTAGCGGGCGACACTTCGTTCTTTTCTTATTTAGCCAGATACTCCAAAATAATCATTCGGACAAGACCACTGACGCTTGTTCCTTTTTCTTTCGCTTTCTCTCGCAGACGTTCAAGAACCTCCGATGAGACGAAAATGCTGATTTTTTCGGGATTGGCTTTTTCTTTTGCCATCTGTTCGTCCTCCTTTCGTGCTCATTATATGCTCATGTTTGGAATATGTCAATACTTATTTCGCGGAAGTTGGAGAAATTTTCTGTTTTTGAATCTACACGAAATATGTGATTTGTCCCGGAATGCTAAATATTTACTGTATTTCCACGATAGCACACACGTCCTGTCGAAACGCGCTGCATTCAGTCGGAAATTACATATAGCGTATAAAAAGAAAGCCGCCCGGATGGGCGGCTTTTGTCTATATGCCTAGTAAGGATTCTTTTTTCTTTTGGAACTCTTGCTCGGTGATGATGCCTTTTTCTTTTAGGGCGTGGAGCTTTTCAATTTGGGCGTAGATGTCCGGCTCGGAGGATTCCGACGGCTGCGGAGATTCGATTTTGGGCGGCTGCGGCTGCTTTGGTTTTTCGGCATTTGCCTTTATATACGCCAGCTCTGCGGTGATGTTTTTGACCAGATCAATGGCGTGCTGATATTCATAGGAATCGCATGGTGTTTCGCTTCTGATAACGGGAAGCGTGCGGCGTGCCGTTTCTGGATCGTTCAGCGTCAGTTCAATTGCAAGGCTGGTGCAGGATTTTTGAATCTCACGGCTTCCTGCGGATGCAGCTACCGCTCCGACTGTGCCGAACAGAAGCCCGGCACCCAGCGCAGCACCGGCGTTGCTGGAAACGACGGTATTTCCGTTTTCGGATACGTCCCATGCGATCAGCTCAGAAAACCGATAAATGACCGGCACACTGTTCCCTGCATAGCAAAGCATAAACCGATCAGATGTTTTATCGACAGAAAAAGACCAGATAAAACCGGGACCGTTGATCGTCTTTCCGATTTTTAATCCGACTTCCGCAGCTTTTCCGGCAGCGGCGTTCAGGGATGTTCTGTTGTTTTGAAGATTCAGCGCAAATTCCTGCGCTTCTTTCTTGCGTGCTTTTGCGGGGTCAGATACGGCGAAATACAGGCAAATCCCGACGATTAAGAGTATAATAATAAGTATCATCATTGCAGCTCCTGTTCAGATTTTTATGACGGCGGATTTATAGAGCAGCTTTTCGCCGTTGTGGGTGATGGCTTCGCGATTTTGCGAGAGAATTTGTTTTCCGTAGGTTTCGATAGGGGAGATGTCGAAGGGGTCACAGTAGGCTTCCAGCGCGGCGAGGTCGCCCTTTTGGAGCGGGAGACCAGTTTTTGCGCTCAGAAATTCGCCGGATGCTGTGATGGCGTATTCTCCGGGCTTATAAAAGCTCATAGGCAGTTTTTCTCCTGACCGTTCTGTTCTGCTGTTATCATAACACAAATCATACGAGAATGACAAGCATTTGTGCGGATCTTCGGCGGGGAGTGTCAGGGGGCTTGGGACCCCCTGACGGTTCTGTTCAGATGTTGGGTGTTCAGGTGGCGGGGCGGTAGATCATTCCGTCGTAGCTGGATGTGATGGACAGACACCATACGTCGCCGCTTACGGACGGACGCTTTTTCGGTGTTCTGCGAATGCTCTCGCCGGTCGCCGTGTTCTGGATCGCAACGCTCTTTTCGGTAGATTTTACGATTTTCCAGGTATCCTTGACGCGGCGGTTATCGCGCACGCCGGACACATCGAAGGTCTCGCCGAGCTTGAACGGGTGCTGCTCCGGCGCTTTCTGTTCTGCGCTGACGATCTCCAGAATTTCGGCGTAGGCGGCGGTCAGGCAGAAGCCGGACGGGGTGCGGTAGGTGATGTTTTTGGGGCCGGTTCCTAATACCTCGACCGCGCCATAACGGGCGAGGTTGACCGTATAGCCAGCTTTTATATTTTCACGCGAAAACTGCACACCGCCCAGCTCGTCGATGCAGGACTGATAATAGCACTGGCGGGAAATTTCAGATTCCAGACGGTCCTCGGCGTCCTCGATCCAGCGCTCGACCTCCTGCTGTTCATACGCCTCGCCGCTGTAGCGTTTGACGGTCTCGCCGCTGTTCAGGCGCTCCAGAATGGTGCGATAGGATGTCAGATTTTTCTGGATGGCGCGGATGTTTTTCTCGGCGTCCTTGACGCGGCGGTCGCAGAAGGCTTTGTCCTTTTCGTGCGCCCGGTCGGCTGTTCTGCGGGCAAGCTCGGCGCGCTGGGCGTAATACTCGGATTTTTTGAACGCCTCGAAGCCGCGATCGTAGGCGGCGAACATTTTTTCTCGCTGGCGGGTGAACGCGCGACCGGCGGATGTGTTGATATTGGGCTGGGTGAAGAATGCAATATCGCCGCGCCTGGCGTTGATGGGCTTTTGCAGCTGTTCGCCGCGCTGTTCGGCGGCGGCTGCTTTTTCCTCCATGCGGTCGGCTCTGGCGGCGGCGCGGTCGGCCTGACGCTCGATCTTCTCAGCAAACGTCAGCTCCTCGCCGGTCTTGCCCTGATATTCTGCGCCGAGGTCTTTTGCCACTTTTTCGGCGTAGCAGAGGTTCGGACGCTTGGCGCGGCTGACCCAGCAGCCGCCGCGTCGGGAAAACAGGAAATTGCTTTTGATTTTGGACTTGGATTCTTCGCCGAGCGCTTGGTATTCTTCTTTCGTGAAGTGCAGCTCCAGCTTGTCGGTTTCGCGGTTGATGATGTAAAACATATTGACCTCCGATCATTTTGAAAACAGGTGGATGTTGGGTGTTCAGTGATTCGGGGTAAGCAGATCGGCGATGTAGCCGATGAGCGGGGTAAGACCGTCCGGGATTCCGTTTCGCAGGCAGACGATCCACTCAACGCCGCGGATGCTGATGCAGTGGAAGGTCTCGCGGCAGCCGTCGGAATATTCGACAGCCGTTTTATGGACGGTTCGCGGGTAGATATTGCCGCCGATGTTGGCGTTGATCTTCATGGGTTCTTGCCTCCTTCTATTTGTCCTGTTCATAACTCTGCCGGGAAACGGATGTTGTACCGCTTCCCGGCAGGATTTTTTCAGGCGCTGAGAATTTCGTTGACGTCAGGGGATTCGTAACGGATGACCGAATTTCCGTGTTCATCCTCGCCGTCGTACATCGGCCCGCAGAAATTCTTGAGCTTCGGTGCGCCCTGAAGCTCGGCCCGACAGGAGACGCTGCGGAACTCGCCGGAGGTCTCAAACGATTTTTTCAGGTCGATGTCAGACGCGAACGTTTCGCAGGTCATGCGGCGGTCGCTGTTCATGGATACGACCTTGTAGATTTTGCCCTTCGCCAGAAGTTCGGGCAGGTGGACGCGCTCGGATTCCTCGGCGATCTTCTGTTCAGCGGGGAAGCTGTCGGCGAGCGTGTAGAACAGATTTTTGTCAAAGCACTGGTAGCTTTGCGGCTGTTCCCACGCCGTTTCCGGCCAGCCGGAGAAAACAGCAAGCGGGCGCGTGCCATAGGTGCGGATGCCATAAACCTGCCGTCCGCCGCGCTTTTTGAAGTATATGGTCAGGGCCTCCTTGTACTGCGCATACGGGGCGATCTCCGCCCTTACAGCGGTGACGGGCAGGTGATAGACGCCGCCAAAGTCGGATTCTGCGACGAGGGTCAGGCGCGGATTTTTGGATGCTGCCGCGCTGTTCACGGCGGCGGCGATGGTCTGGAAAATTTCAAGCTGTGTCATGTTCTGGTCCTCCTTACTGGATGTCCTGTTCGACGATCTGCCACGCGTAGATGGTGGCCTGTTCCATGTAGTCCTGACTGCAGCGGCCGAGCTGGATGTCTATGGGATCGTCCCAGGTCATATCGTCCTCCCAAAAATCCGCGCCGTATTCCTCGCGGACCTTGGCGGCGGCTGCGGCGATCGTTTCGCGGGCCTTTTTGGCGTTCTGGAAAACGCCCAGAATTTCGGCCCCGTCACTGTCGGGGGTGCTCCAGCGGTAGAGTGCAGCGTATACGGTCATTTTTGTTCCTCCTGTTCAGATGTAGTACCATACAATGAATTTGTGTTCTGTTCCGTCTGTAGATGTCCAGGGCGTCATGTGCGCCTTGCGGCGCTGCTTGCGGCGGGCGGCGACGAATGCCGCAGCCTGCTGTTCGGTGTCGAAAAATTCAAAGGTTTTGCGGTGCTGGTTTCTGTGCATGGCGGTGTCCTCCTTACAGAACGTACTCGATGAGCGAGTCGGCGTTGAAAATGACGAACAGGATGACGGCGGCGGTGATGGCGCGCAGGGCGTTTTTCAGTTTTTTCATAGTGGTGTCCTCCAAATGCTGCGTTGTGCTGTTCATGCTCTCACCTCCCCGGCGACGGTAAACTCTCCAGCCCATGCGCGGATGATTGATCCGGCCTCGGTTACGGCGGTGATCCAGCCGCTGACGTTCGCGGCCTTGCGGCAGCGGATGACCCGCCCGCGTCCGGCGTTGTAGTCGATTCGCAGACCGTCGGCGGCTGCGGCGCGGATCTCGGCGGCTGTGTGCCACTGCGGGCGATTCGTGGGGCTGATGTTGATCGGTAGATTCTGCATGGTGCAAGCTCCTTTAGATAGTGTACAGCGCTGCACGATCTCCCTCGCCGGTAGCAGCGAGGAGACGGGCGGCGCGGTCGTCGGTAAAATTACCGGCGTACCGCACGGGATCGCTTGCGGGATGCCGACTTGCGATCTGTTCGGCGGCGGCGCGGGAATCCGCGTAGATGGTTTTCGGGCTGCTCCAGCCCCAGTCGTTTACTTTGACACTCCATAGCTTTTTCATTTTTGATCTCCTTTTCTGTTTCTGTTTGTGTTCCCGGCGGCATCCGCCGCCGGGATTATGATTAGATGATGTACAGCGTGCCGTCAAGCTCCACGCTGACCGCCTCCTGCTGCGTCTCGCGCTTGATGTCCTGCGCAAGCTCCAGCACCTGCGTCAAGTGCGCGTCGCGCTGCGCCTTGGTGCAGGCGGCGTATACGATCGTCACCGACTCTGTCACAAGCCCGGCGCGCTCGCTCATCCAGTATCCGGCGGACTGCTGCGCGGTCGCGCCGCCGAACAGCTCGCAAAAGCGGCGGGCGACGCGCTTAACCTGCGCGGCGTTGTCGGTGGGCTTGTCGGTGTCGGTGGTCCCTGGGATGTACAGCGCGACGCGGTGCGTCAGCTCCAGCGCGCCCGCCTGCCGCAGGATGTCGGCGGGGGTCTGCTTTGCGTTCTTTTTCATTGTGTGCCTCTTTCCGCCCCGGTGCGGGGCTGCTTATCTCTATCTGATGGTACTATTATATATGTAATACATAGATTTGTAAATTGGCAGACTATATAAATATTACATATATTTTTTGGGTATTTTGTATGTAATACATATACTTCGGGCACTTGACACATAGCGCAAAATGATATATAATACATATATCTATATGCAGGAGGGCAAAATGGCAACGACAGCAGCTCAAAAAAAAGCGTCCGCCAAGTGGCAGGCGCAAAATCGGGATCGGCTATCAATTATAATGCCGCTTGGTACGCGCGACGAGATCAAGACGGCGGCAGCGGCGGCGGGGGAAAAGTCCGTTAATGCTTATATCCTCGGTGCGATCCGGGCGAGGATGTTTGCCGGTAATCCTGCGCCAGTCCCTACGCCTGTGAGCGCTCCAGCAGCGTCGCCAGCTCCGGCAATAGCCGCCCCAGAGGTCAGCGCGGACGCCCTGGAGCTTGCAGCGGCAGCGGCGGCGGCAGCCGGGGAGGATGTCCCGGCGTTTATCGCCCGCGCGATCCGCCAGACGGCAGACGCAGACGAGAGGACGCGCCGCCTTGCGCAGGCTGCGCCAGCCGGGAGCACCCCGCGCGAGACCGTGCCAGCCGAGCGCCTGGAGGATCAGATACAGCAGCGCGTTGAGCGCCTGCGCGCCCTGCGCGGTACGTCCGAGCCTATCAGTGATCCCGCCGACACTACTGCGGCAGACAAAAAAGCGGCGCAGGACGCATCAAAAGCGCCCTAACGCCGCAAAATATCCCGCGCAGTCTTTCACGCCGTCCCGGCATCCGTCCGGGGCGGCTTTTCTGCGCCCCATCACGCCCCCGCAGAGCCTCGCCATGCCTTAAATCGTCCCGCCCCGCCCCTGACCTATACTATATTATATCCGCGCGCGTGCGCGCGCGTACTCCCGCCCGTGCGCCCGCGCGCAGCGTGCGCGGATGTTTTACGCGCGCAGGTTCTAAATTACAGTACATTCTATTCTCATTCCGCGCGGCTTTCCGTCAGCCTTTGACCGCCTGCGATCCAGCCGCCCCGCCCGCGTCCGTCATCGCCTGCTGCTGATCATCCTTGCCCGTCCTTGCCCGTCCTTGCTCATCCTTGGCGGGACTTGAGGAGGAGAGGGGCGGAGTGTTCCGGGCGGCGGCGTGTTCATGGCGGATTTTTGGCAAAATCCAGGCTGTCGGCGCTCTCGGCAGGCGGCAGCCTGGGCGTCGCGCCCGCCGCGCTCGCCTGATTTGTTGCAATTTTGCGGCAAATCCTGCAAAAATGGGGTGCAAACCGCCCTAAACCGTTGGGATTATAGGTCATAATGCCAACAGTTCCGGCGATTGTCTGCATTCCTTCCGTCATTTCGGCGGAGACCCGCCCCGGTTTTACAAACCCGGCGGACTTTTCCGCCACGCTTCGTGGCGTAGCTCTTCCCCCCAGCCCCATGTTCGCCCGACACTCTGGCTGCTCGATGCCGCTGCGAGTGCGGACTTCAAATCCATACTGCTTTTCTGCGTCAGCTTCGGCTGGCGCTTTTCTTTTTTTCTGTGTATTGGGGGTGGTGGGGGTATGTTTTCAAATCTGAGGAAAAAAAGGGAAGGCGTCATATCGAAAAACTCAAAAAATAAAATTTGCGCGGTTGCCTTACGGCAACATGACAGAGACCCTACGGGTCGGCACCGATTAAGGGGTGAGTGGTCAGCAGATGGATTGCGGGTAGGCGGCGGCGGACATGGCTTTGCGGTGCGAAAAAACCTCCTTGGGGCGGTGTGTATGCTGGAAGTAGATATAAGCGAAAGCGAGGGGCTGTAATTGGCAGTTAAGAGGGGGCCGCGCGAACGGCATAGACAGGCGCAGGAGCTCCGGGATGCGGGATGGACGTTTCAGGCCATCGCAGATCTTTTGGGGGTGTCCAAGCAGTACATTTCGCAGATACTCCGTGCGGATGAGATAAGTTACGTCCCGATCCGCGGCATCTGCTATCCGAGGCTGAGACAGTGGCTTTCTGCGCACCGATACGGGATGCCGAAGCTGCTGGATGCCTTGGGGTATCAGTACAGCGGAAACGCCTCGGTCTATCTGCGGAAACGTCTGCAAGGGAAAACAGAGTTTCGTATTTCCGAGATTCGGGAAATTTTGAAACTGACCGGGCTCACGTTTGAGGACGCTTTTTCGCGTGAGGAGGACAAGAACATTGAACTGTAAACGCGAGGATTGTTTTCGGTGTCCGTACCCGGATTGCATCAACGACTATGTGAAGAAAGAGTACCCGCGGTCAAAGGATTACCGCACGCGCCAGGTCGAATGGTATCGACAGCGGTCAAAGCGGTGGGAATCCGAGGGGCTTTGCAGTGTGTGCGGCGCTAGACCTCCGAGACCTGGCTTTAAGTCGTGTTTGGAATGCGCGCTCAAGCGACGGCGGTACGCGAATAAATCGCACTGGAAGTACGGAACGGTGCCGAAAGTGTTGATGGATGGAATATCTCTCTGCAAAAAGTGTGGCAAGGCTCCGCCGGTGGAGGGGTATAAAGTTTGCGAGCGGTGTCTTGATGGGTGCAGGCGCGCGCTCGAAAATGTGCCGAGCCATAAGGGCATTGCGCTAGAAAGCAGCGGTTTTGTGCGGGCGCTTCGCGCCGATTATCTGCTGAACAAAAAGGAGAAGAAATGAGAGTTGAAATTTTCAACTATATGGATGCGGAACGTCTTGAAAATGCGTTAAACAAAGTCCTCAAGTTGCACGAGGGAGAAAACATCGAAATCCAATATCAGTGCTCGGCCTACCAACTTGGTTCTGTTTATTACAGCGCAATGGTCATTTTCAAGTGACGGAGTGCAGACATGGAGAGTTTACGAGCGACGCAGATGATTGGCGGATGGGAATAGGAGGAACGGAAATGAGTAAACCCAAATACATGAAGGGAGATTGCATTCGGTCGCTGGACGATTTGGTGCTGCAAGAAAATATCTATTGGAACGGGAGAATTTGGAATCGAAAGTGGTTCATGAACCTTCAGATTCAACTGCTTCTGTCTCTAATCAAGCACAAGGCACTACAGTACGCTGTGAGGCGGGACGGCAGCACAATGGGAGAGTTTGTCGAGCCGGTATTGTGGCATAAAATCAAAGACCGCCCACTGACGGATGCGGAAAAAGCTGAATTTTCCGAGCATGGCTATTCGGATTTTGAAATCCCGGAGTATACGTTCGACTGCCCTATGCCTGATGATGAACAGGAAATCCTAGTCGCAACCGAGTGGGGAGTGGACAAGGATGTGTGCTGCGCCGATACCGACGATTGGGGAAACCATTCGTTTGGATTGGCGGGATGCGGAGATTGGGACAGCGTGATCGCGTGGGCGGAAATGCCGAAGTACAAGGAGGACACGCCATGACAGACAAGGCAATCTTGCAGGACTGCGTGGACAACAAATGCGATATGGTCTGGATGTAGGAGGACAGAAAATGGATGCTGTTGAATATGTAAAGCAATGCAGAAGAATGATTGCAAATGATGTTCAGATTAGATCAGTGCTTGGTGGATGGTCGGCAGAAGCCGTTGTAGAGCAAGTAGAGCAATGGGCAAAAGAGCATCCTGTTAAAACGAGGCAGAGCGAGTTTTTGAAGATGTTCCCGAATGCGAGAATTGAAAGTGACGGGATGCCCTCTATTTGTCCGATCGTCGTAGATAAAAGATGTCACAATAAAGACGACGATGCTCTATTCTGCCTTGTGAGAGACGAGGAAGAATGCAGAAAATGCCGCCGTGATTTTTGGCTGGCTGAAATTTCGGAGGGCAAAGCGTGTGAGTAAGAGCTATTTGGAGTTTCTGAAATCAAAAATCGAGACGGCTCCGGTGAGCGGATTTTCCGTTCCAGAGGAAGATATCAATCCGGCGCTGATGCCTCATCAGAGGGACGCGGTGCGCTGGGCGCTGCGCGGCGGCCGGCGGGCGCTCTTTGAAAGCTTCGGATTGGGAAAGAGCGCGCAGGAGCTGGAATTCTGCCATCATGCGGCAAAGCACGAAGGGAAGCCCGCGCTGATCGTGCTCCCGCTCGGCGTGCGGCAGGAGTTCAAACGGGACGCCGTGAATATTCTGGGATATGAAGAGCCGGTTTATGTACGGACGATGCAAGAGGTACGCGAGAACGCCGAGGCGGAGATCATGCTTACCAACTATGAGCGCGTCCGGGACGGGGATATCGACCCGACGTACTTCGCGGCGACAAGTCTGGATGAAGCATCCGTATTGCGTTCCTTCGGAAGCAAAACTTATCAGACGTTCTTGCAAAAGTTCAAAGGCGTCAAATATAAAATGGTCGCAACGGCCACACCTGCTCCGAACAGGTATAAGGAGATCATTCACTATGCCGGATATCTGGAGGTCATGGACACAGGGCAGGCGCTTACGCGGTTTTTCAAGCGCGACAGCACGAAGGCGAATAATCTGACGCTGTATCCGCACAGGGAGGAAGAGTTCTGGCTATGGGTCAGCTCGTGGGCGCTGTTTCTCGGGAAGCCGTCCGACCTGGGATATTCGGACGATGGATACGAACTTCCGGGGCTTGAGGTCCGAACGCATATTGTGCATGACGATTTCGGACGGATCGCAGATCGAGACGGTCAGGTGAAGATGATGAACGACGCGGCGACGAATCTTCAAGAGGCATCGCGGGAAAAGCGCGAGACGATTGCTGCGCGCGTACAGATGGCGAAGGAGATCGTTGACAGTGATCCGGAGGCAAGCTTCATTCTCTGGCACGACCTTGAAGCGGAACGACATGAAATCCACCGCGTGATGCCTGATGCTGTAGAGATCTACGGAACAATGGATTACGACGAGCGCGAACGGCGCGTCATTGATTTCTCCGACGGAAAGATACGGCTCTTCGCCACGAAAAAAGAGCTTTCCGGTCAGGGCTGCAACTTCCAGAGGCATTGCCACAGAATGATCTTCGTCGGGATCGACTATGAATTCAACGATTTCATTCAGGCGATCCACCGCTGCTACCGCTTCTTGCAGACGGAGAAAGTCATTGTGGACATCATCTACACAGAGGCGGAGATACCGATATGGGACGTGCTGCAAAAGAAATGGAAGCAGCACGACTATATGCAGGATCAGATGCGTGAGATCGTAAAGAAATACGGCCTTTCCGGAGAGCGCATGAAGCAGGAGATGGCCAGAAGCATAGGAGTGGAAAGAGTGGAGATCAGGGGCAAAAACTGGATTGCAGTCAACAACGACTGCTGCGAGGAAACGGCAAAAATGGCGGATAACAGCATAGATCTGATCGTCACGTCGATCCCGTTTTCCAATCATTACGAATATACGCCGAGCTATAACGACTTCGGCCACAACGAGGATACGGGAAAGTTCTTTGAGCAGATGGACTATCTGACGCCGAATCTTCTGCGCATTTTGAAGCCTGGACGTGTATTCTGCTGCCATGTAAAGGATCGCGTACTTTTCGGAAACGCAACGGGGACAGGTATGCCGACGATGGAGCCGTTCCACGCCATGTGCATCCGGCATTACATGGAGCATGGCTTTGCGTATTTTGGCATGATAACGGTCGTCACTGACGTGGTGCGCGAGAATAACCAGACGTACCGGCTCGGGTGGTCCGAGCAGTGCAAGGACGGGACGAAAATGGGCGTGGGCTGCCCGGAGTATATTTTACTTTTCCGGAAGCTTCCGACGGACCGGTCGAAGGCATACGCAGACGAGCGCGTTTCCAAGACAAAGGAGGAATACACACGCGCACAATGGCAAATTGATGCACACGGCTTCTGGCGAAGCTCCGGAAACCGGCTTATCACAAAGGACGAGCTGCTTCACGCGGATACCGGCAAACTGCAAGCGCTTTACAGAAAGTACAGCCGCGATTCCGTATACAGCTATGACGAGCATGTGCAGCTGGCAAAGGAGCTGGATGCGGACGGGCATCTTCCAGCCACGTTCATGGTCGTAGCGCCCGGAAGCTGGACAGATCAGGTATGGGACGATATCAACCGGATGCGAACGCTCAACACAACGCAGAGCCAGCGGCGGAAAGAGAACCATGTTTGCCCGTTACAAATAGACGTCGTGGACAGGCTCATAAACCGGTACAGCAATCCGGGAGATTTGGTGCTAGACCCGTTCGGCGGGCTTGGGACGGTTGCACTGGAGGCCATCAAGGCAGGCAGGCGGGGATATACCATTGAGCTGAACAACGACTATTTCCGGGATGCGGTTGGATATCTGAAGGAATACGACGAATCTCTGCGAAGCGACAATCTGTGTCTCTTCGATGTGGTTTGAGAAGGATTCCAAGTGGGTATAAGAAATCAAAAACAGCGGGGCGCGATTCCAAGCGCTCCGCTGTTTTTCTTTCCTGCTTTGGTTGACATAAAATTGTACAAAAAACATTTGTTGCCGCTTGTAGAATGAGAATTAGGAGGGGATACACGATGAACGACAAACGGAGCACAGTTCGGATGCGGTATACGGGAAAGACCGGATACCACGGACTCAGGCACGGAAAGGTCTATGCGGTCAGCATCGTCAGCATGTACGGAAAGTTTTGGGTAGAGGTCGGAGAAAATGCCATTGCGTATGTTTCGCTCACGATGCTCTGCCGGAACTGGGCAGACGTTTAGAAGGAGGAATGGTATGAACGACTGCGAGAGGATCGTTGCCTACTGCAAGGAGCATGGCTCCATCACGCAGCTGGAAGCAACACGTGAGCTGGGGAATACCCGTCTCGGCGCAAGAATTTGGGACTTGAAGCATCGCGGATATGAGGTCATGGACGTATGGGAGAACGGAACGGACAGGTTCGGAGACACGACGCGATACAAGCGATATTTCGTGAAGGAGGCAGCGAAGCGTGTCGGAGCACTGTGAGGGATGTGTATGGTGGGAGGACTTCACATGGGCCTGCTGCAACGGAGACAGTCCGCATTGCGCAGATCTTGTAAACTGCGGATGTGGGTTTTTTGAACGGAAGGAGGACGGCGAATGCCGGAGCGAAAAAGAACAGAAGCCGTAACCGCACGGGAGGAAGCTGCGGCGCCGCAGAAAACGTGCATGGGATGCGAGTCGTGGGACAAGTTCAGCTGCTTCAACGCGGAAAGCCAGTTTTTTGGTGGTTCGGTTGACTGCGGGTGCAGATTTTACAAGAGGGAGGCGAAGCAAAAGTGACGAAGATGGAGGGTACAACGGAAAAGCCGATGGCACAGGTCAATGCGTTCATGAATCGGGATGCAGAGGTAAAACAGGCTGAAAACGCCGTGGAGCATCCGACGCATTATTGTCAAGGCTCCATTGAGTGCATTGACGCGCTGAACGCGATGGTCGAGGGATGGGATGATCCGGTGGCGGCGGTGCTGGCATGGCAGACGGTCAAGTACATCTGGCGGCATCCGTTCAAAGGGAAACCGCTGGAGGACATCCGGAAGGCGCAGTTTTATCTTGCACGGATGGAAGAGCGATATCTGGAAAGCGAGGCAGAGAAGAAGTGAAAGTGTTTTTGACATTCCTTGCGGTATTCTCGGATATCGTGTGTATGGTCGGCGGGATCATATTTCTGAAAGCCGGATACAAGTGGAGAGGATTCCGCAGCAGCCGCGAGATGGTGTGCTACGCCGCCGTGGGGATCTCGCTTCTGGCCGTTTCAATCGGCGGGATGCTTCTGCTCCTGAATGGCATGTGACTGTAAGGCCGCAGGAACGGCCTCAAGGCGATTTTGAGTTTCGACGATAAAACTCACGCCGGAACACATCAACGCGGCGTGTGGCCGAGCGTGCGGCTTGACGCTGGGCAAACTAGAAAACGGAGGATTGGAAATTGCTGAATGAAGTTTTATTGCAGGGCCGGTTCGTAAAGGACCCGGAGCTGCGCAGGACGCAGGCAGGGGACGCGGTAACGTCCTTCACGCTGGCCGTGGAACGGGATATACCGAACAGAGACGGAACGAGGGAGACGGACTACATCGACTGCGTTGTATGGAGAAAGACGGCGGAATTCGTGGACAGGAACTTCACAAAGGGCAAGATGGCCATCGTGAAGGGAAGGATTACGATCCGGAAGTTTGAGGACAAGGACGGAAATAAGCGCTCCAAGTCCGAGGTCGTGGCGGACAGCGTTTATTTCGGCGAAAGCCGGAGCGGCGAGAATCCGCCGGTCCACGAGAAGATGGCAGAAAAGGGGACGACGCAGGTCGAGGAGGTTTTCACGCAGATCGATGAAAGCGGACTGGATCTGCCGTTTTGATGGAGCAGGGCGAATATGGGTGAAAAAAGGTATTATTGGCTGAAACTCTATTCTGATTTCTTTTCAAGTGTCCGGATAAAAAAGCTTCGGAAACTCGCAGGCGGTGACACTTACCTTACGATTTATCTCAAAATGCAGCTTCTCGCCATGCAGCATGACGGTATATTGCGTTGGAGCGGCGTGGAGGATGACTTTGCAGCTGAGCTTGCGCTTGAACTCGACGAAGAGGTTGACAACGTAAAGGTCACAATGGCTTATTTACTGAGCTGCGGTCTGGCAGAAACGGATGACAATGTGAATTTCTTTTTCCCGTTTGCCGTTTCAAACGTCGGCTCCGAGGGAACATCCGCACAGCGTATGAGGTATGCCCGTAAGCTGGCAAAACAGAACGCAGGAACCGAAAACGTTCCATTAGAAGCGAACGATGTGCGCACATTGTGCGAACAGCGTTCTATAGAGATAGAGATAAGAGATAGAGATAGAGATAGAGATAAGAGAAAAGATAAGAAGAAAGATACAGAGGATATGTGCGCGGAGCCGGAAAAATCCGCCTCCACGCCGCCGGTGATCTCGCTTATCCTGCATGATAACTCATACTTCGATGTAACGAACGACGATTACGTCAAATGGAAAGAACTGTACCCAGCTGTTGACGTTATGCAGGAACTTCGGAAGATGGCCGGATGGTGCGACTCCAACCAGACTAAGCGAAAGACGCGGCGCGGGGTACGGGCATTTATTACGGCATGGCTTGCGAGAGAACAGGACAAGGGCGGAAGCTTCAGGAAAACAACGCAGTCCCTGAAAAATGCCGTACCAATTGACTACGGCTCACCGGAGGATTTCTACAAATGACGCTTGGGATGGATGAACTTATGAAGCTGCGGGCGCAGAAGCAGTCGGAAGCCCCGTACAGCCCAGACGAGAATAACAAGCGAGGATATTCGGCGCTCATGCGGAATACCGCAAAGAAAGTCCCCGTCAACTTGGAAAACACGCGGAAGGATAGCGATGGCTTCCTTTACTGCACGCTCTGCGGAGGAAAACGGCAGACGAAGGTCGATCTTCCGGACGGAACAACGATGAACGTACCGTGCCTCTGCAAGTGCATGATGGAAAAATCCGAAGAGAATGGCCGGGTGCAGGCAGAAAAGGAACGCGCGATGGAGATCGAGGGGCTGAGAGCGGACGCTTTTTCCGGAATGGATAAATGCATGGCCGGTTTTACGTTCGCGTCCGATGACCGCGCAAACCCAAAGGTATCCGCAGGAATGCAGAGCTATTGCGAGAATTTTCCAAGACTCCGGAGAGACGGAAAAGGGATTCTCCTTTACGGAGATGTCGGGACGGGAAAGAGCTTCTTCGCGGCGTGCATCGTAAATGAACTGGTTTCCAAGGGATACAGATGCCGCATGACGACCTTCTCGCGGCTTACGAACCAGATCAGCGCGATCTGGAACGGGAAGATGGATTTCATTGACGAGCTGGCCAATCTGGATCTGATATCCATCGACGATCTTGGCGTCGAGCGCGACACAGAGTACATGAACGAGCATATCACGACCATCGTCGATACGCTCTATCGGGCAAAGGTCCCTATGGTCATTACCAGCAACTTTTCCCCGCAGCAAATGACGGAAGAATGCGAAATCCGGAGAAAGCGGATCTATGACAGGCTGCTGGAAAGATGCCATCCGGTCATGATGGTCGGAGAAAGCCGGAGAAAGAACATGGGCCGGAACGACTACAGGGAAATGAAATCACTGCTGGGGGTGTAAGACATTTGGCGAAGATGCCGCAGCACTTTGACAAAAGATGTCCTTGCACGGCGGAATGCGCGAAGAGAAGCGCGGAATGCCGGAAGGATTGCAGGGAATATGCCGCATATGAAGAAATGAAGCGGGCGGAATATGCAAGAAAACTCAAGAACGAGCAGGAACGGCGTATCCGCACTGGCGCTTCGGAGGCGCAGAAAAGCCGCGCCAGAAAGCGCCAGCGCGACGCAAAGGCGGCCGGAGGGCGTATACGATGAAGGAATTCAAAATCGTCCGCGCCTTTGACGGGAAGGTCATGATGGCGACGGAACATGAGTCGTGCGTCTATGACGATGATACGATCCGCTCCATGATGAAAAACGGGTACAAGGCATATATGGACGGCCGAGTCTACCGGCCGTCAGATGGAGGAAAAAGGAATGATTCAGGTAGGACAAACCGTAAAGCAGTTCGTTAATTTTTCGCCGGATAAAATGGAAAGCCGGCCTGCAGACAAGGAAGCGCTCTACGGAACAGTGATCTATGTACATCCCAAGAGACGCTTTTACACGGTAGAATTCACCATGTGGAATGGAGGCAAGATCCGCGCGTGCTTCCGGGAGGGCGAATGATGGGCATGACCTTCGCAAAGAAGCAGAAGGAACAACTGCAGGAGTACCTTCAGATCGGGTTTGAGGCGGGCTGCCAGAAATACGCAGATCTGTACGGTGCGGCTCTTGCAATGGATGGATACGGTCCGGAACGGCTTTACAAGCTGGCCGTGAAGGTCGCGGAAATGGATGCAGAACTCGGAGATGCATGGGGATGCGGGAACGAATCCGATGTTTTGCAGGAAAAACTTGACCGAATCCTGAAAAAGGGGTACGGAGAACGTTTTCAGCCGTTTTACGCCAGAAACGAGCATATCAAAAAATTCAATTACAAGGGGAGAAAAGCATGATGAACAGCGCGATTGAGAAAGGTTTTGCGGGCTTGGAGGCGGCAGAAACCGGAAGCAAAGCCTGCGCATATTGGAGCGGTTTCCTGGACGGCATAAATGCGCAGATGTCGGACATTGTGAACGGAATTGCGGACAGCGCCGTTTGCAAGATGCTGGCAAATATTGATATTTCGGACAGGCGTATCCCAGTTATGCTGGAGAATGGCGCACGGATGCCGGTTTACGCGCACGACGCGGACGCGGGAATGGACCTGTTTGCAGCAGAAGAAAAAATCATACTGGCACACTCGCGCGGTACGGTGCGGACGGGAGTGCATATGGCCATCCCGGAGGGTTACTTCGGAGCGATCCGCGCAAAGAGCGGACTTCTGAAATCGTTCGGTATCTTATGCTCCGGGACTGTAGACTCCGGATACACGGGGGAGATCATGGTCACGCTGGTCAATACGAGCGGCGAGCATTATGAAGTCGCAGAAGGAAGCAAAATCGCACAGATGATCCTGATCCCGTTCCAGCACGCGGCGTTCAAGCGGGTGGAGAGATTGGATGAAACACCGCGCGGAGATCACGGATTCGGGAGCAGCGGAAGATGACATGGGACGAGATGGACGGACTTGAACGCGCACGGTCGTTCAAAAAATTGCAAAAACTGTTTCAAGAAGCCATGGAGCGCGAGCATGAAAGACTCGTATCCGAAGCGAAAGAAGCGCAAACGAGTCCATTCCCTGATCTCATGGATGAATCAAAATTTCAGTTCGGATACGGGAGACCAATGCAGATCATCCCGGATGGTGAATGGAAACTGATAAAATCACTGAAAGCGGGTGAAAAGCGTGAAAGGTGATTACTACCAACGCGCCACGGCATTTTTTGAGAGCTATTTTGAAGTCCCTGCGTCATATTATGAAAAGGGAACGGTGAGGCTCAAGACGGAAGCGATTCGGGACCTCATGGAACAGCTGATAGAACAGCAAGTGTTTGTCGATGAAAAGGATATTCGGCGGGAAGCGCTTCTGGACTACGATGTGGTGCTTCCGACTTTGTAAACGGTCCGAAATGTAGAAGAGGGGGTCGGAATTGAAGAAGAACACAAAAATCAGGGTGTGCAGCTATGCGAAAAGGAAAGACGGAAGCCTGATTGCAATTGAAGATCTCCATTACGAAGAACGGCAGGCGTTTGCAACAAAGGCCACGCTTGCGTTCATGAACGAGCTTTACGCAGGGAAAGCGAAATTCTTCGATTGTAGCAGCGCTCCGAACGGATCGGTACATGCGCCGTGAATGAGATATGACACGAAAATATGGGAAACGCGCAGCGGTTAAGTTTGCTGCGCGTTTTCATTTGCGGTGGAATTGTAGGCTGCTGGGGTATGGTCCACCGGACGTCAATAGACTACAATTTTAGGTATGGAGATAAAGAGTCAGATTTCATATCGGTATACGATGGAAAGGAGCATGTTTTGCTTATCGAAAGTGCAGGTGTCGATGATGCGTTTGACTGCGTCGTACTTTTTTGAGATTGGAGCGTCGGATTCCAGCGTTTCCAAGGTACGTTTGATGGAATCCTTCATGGTAACCTCAGTGGATGCGCCGGACGCGGATTCGAGGGTTGAAAGCTCCGCGTCGATCTGGTCGATCTCTTTCTGGATGGATGCCTTGATTGCGGCGTAATCCTCAAGGGAGTCGATGCCGTTCATGTAGGCATCGCGCGAACGCGCGAGGCGCGACAACATGCGGTCACGGTTGCGGCGGAGCTGGCCGGCGCGCGTGTCCTGTGGCTTGGGTACGTCGATGATCTGGTAGGAGATTTCAGAAGAAAACGAAAAATCGTGACGCAACTGCTGAATAAAGGATTCCTCGATCAGCTCCACGGCAATGTGCTGCGAGGTCTTACACGAGCCACGCGCATAATTGTTACACTTCAAGAAATGCGGCTGGGACCAGATAAGGGTTGCACCGCAGGATGCACAGCGGACGATGCCGCAGAGCCAGTGCTTGCGGTCGGAGGATGGACGGCCATGGTATGCCCATTGGGATTTCAACTGCTCGACGCGGAGCTGGGCGGCCTCCCATGTCTCTTCGTCGATCAGAGGCTCGTGAGCGCCTTTGACGCAGATGATGTTTTCGTTATGGAAGTCCCAGCGGGTACGCCCGGCCGGATTCCAGCGAAGCTTTCCGATGTAAACGGGATTGCGGATGATGTATTCCACTGTGCGGTTTTCAAAGCGGCTCCCGCGATGCGTTTTGATGCCTCTGGAATTCAGGTCCTGCGCGATGGGGTAAAAGCCCTCGCCGGAAAGGAAACGATGGAAGATCTCTTTGATGAGTTCCGCTTCCTCGGGGACGGGAACAAGCACGCCGTTTTCGACCTTGTAGCCGAAGGAAGCGGTGGATTGCAGAACGCCGTTCTTCGCGTTGACGGTCATGGAGCGCTTGACCTCTTCAGAAAGACGGACGGAATAGAATTCGTCCATCCACTCGATGATGCGCTCGATCAGACTTCCAAAGGGGCCGGCGATCAACGGCTCGGAGACGGAAATCACGTCAACGTTGCATTTCGAGCGGAGAATGGATTTGTAAAAAATGGACTCTTCCTGATTCCGGGCAAATCGGGAATATTTCCAGACGATGATGACACTGAAGGGATGCACGGGGTCCTTTGCGGCGGCGATCATGCGCTGAAAGCCGGGACGTTTATTTGCTGCACGGCCGGAAATACCATCGTCGTGGAAAATGAATTCGCTGGGGAGAAGCATATTGTTTTTCGCGGCGTATTCCTTCACCTTTTCAAGCTGAGACTCCGGGGAAAGGTCGGTCTGATCCTCTGTGGAGACGCGGATATAGGCAGCCGCGACAATCAGATCAGTGTTTGCCATGCGCTTGCACCTCCGAAAGCTTCTGGATGGCTTCGTCGCGTTCACGCATGACACGCAGGAACTCCTGCTTCAGGGCATAGAAAGTATCGGCGCAGACTCCGAGACGAGGTGCAAGACGAATGTTCTCGTCCAGACTGTCCAGAACGGCTTTATCACGTTCGCTGTAATTGCTCAAAGAAAAGACCTCCAAAAAAAATATGTAACGGAGTTAAAGAAAAAAATCACTTTTTACGAAGGAGCCGGAAAAGAAACCCACAGATAGACAGGAATGACGCGGCAACCAGTCCGATCGCGATCCATGCAAGAATACTGACGTTCCCGTTCCGAATAAGGCCGTCGGTTGGAACGCTGGAATCCCAAATGATATAGAAAAGAAGCGTAAACACAAGGACTGCGCAAAGGCCGACAAGCAAGAAAACGGTATATCTGAGTCCTTTGTTCTGAGACCGGAGCATCTCGGTCGTCTCTTTCTGGTGCTCGGTATCACAAATAGCCACGTTCAGAGCGCCCTTGATTTCAGAGAGCCGCGTTTCCTTTTCATGGTTTTGCAGTTCCAGGCCGTGAAGCTTCTCAGCAATCTCCGGTGCGCATTCGGAAGAAGCGGATAGGCCGAATAAATCGTCGATAGACAGGTCAAGCGATTTGCAGATGGCTACGGCGTAATACAGCTTCGGGTCGGTCTGGGAGCCGTCACAGAGACGGTCAACAGCGGACTTAGAAACGCCGGAAAGCGCGATCAGGTCATTGTTCGTATAGCCCTTTGCAGCCTTGGCACGCTTGATGCTGGGCTGAAATTCCGCGATATATGGGGCTAACTCCTGAATTGCACTCATTGGGTATGACCTCCATCGTATGATTTCACGATTTTCACGGTTTTCACAGAAGATAGGTGTGAAAATCGCAATAGATGCGATAAAAACGCAAAACTGCATCTATACGGATCTCTGCGCTTCTGCTACGATGTAGGTGTAGCAGATCGGTGGACAAATGAGGCGGTCTGCTGTAAGGCTCCGCCGCCTGTGCCAGAGGCGGCGGAGCTGACGGAGTACCATAGCACAAAATGAGTCCGATAAACGGGATGATTCTGAATTTGTGCTATAGAAAAATGAAATGGAAATTTGTGCAATATGAGCGATTGCATTTTTGAAACTTCCGTTCTAAAATATAAACACGGCATAGATATCTGGAAACGAATGAAACAGGAAAGGATGCATGGTACGATGAAGTCTGGAAAGGAAGCAGCAGTGGACATGAACGAAGATCTTATAGAGGTGCTGATGGAAGTAAAGGATAGAAAGCGGTTTATTCGGTTTCTGAGTTTTTGTGTTCCGCTTCTGAATAGAGACGAGCCAGTTCGAGCAATTTGGAACGAGTGGATGCGGAAAGCTGGCTGAAAATATGAACCATTTCCATAACCTCGGCGTCGTTACTGACGTCGGGGTTGTTTTTTTGCGCTTGCGCACCGCCGATCAGTTCCTCTTCGGAGACACCGAAATATTCGCAGAGCTGAATGATCGTCCGGGGCTGCGGCGTCGTTTTCCCATCGGCCCAATTGCGGATCGTCGTTTGCGAGCAATGCAGGTCATTTGCCATCTTGTAAGCGGACAAGCCGCGCGCACGCATCAGTTCTTTCAGTTTTTGTGAAAATTCCATAAAAAGATACCTCCAAATTTGGATAGCGATTTTACTCCAATAGGGTTGCATATGCGTCAATAATGGTGTAAAATATGGAGCATAAGACAAGCCCAGATAATCAAAGCACGTTATGGTGCTTTGACTGGTTGGCGGAGTAGTTCTGTATTGGACGTTCAGAATTTTACTACTCCAACTTGTGCTTTGTCAAGAGGAAATGGGGGTGAAATTGTGAACTTTTCTGAAACACTGAAAAGATTGATGGAAACGAAGGGGGTTTCCAAGTACAGACTTGCGAAGGATCTCGGCGTCAGTCAGTCGTCAGTGGCAAATTGGCTTTCCGGAAGAAAGCCACATCCATTCATGGTAGACAAGGTTTACGCCTATTTTGGCCGTTCGGTTACAGAAGTCAGCCCCGGACGTGGAAAGACAACGGGAGATTGAGGTATGAAGCCGGATGGATGGGAGGAATTATGCCGTACATGAAAGGGAAGCAGTCGGTTTTGATCCGGAAGCACTTTGAGGACCGCGAAAGCTGGCTGGAAGGGCGGCAGGAGTTGGGAATCGGAGGCTCAGACGCGGCGGCGGTATGCGGGCTTTCTCCGTGGACATCCCCTGTAGAGCTATGGAAGATCAAGACCGGGCAGAAAAAGGCCAAAGATCTTTCGGCCAACGCGGCGGTGGAACGCGGCGTTCGGATGGAGCCGGCGCTCCGGGAGCTGTATGCGGCGATGAATCCGCAGATGGAAGTGAAGCATTATCCGTATGACATTCTGTCACAGCTCGAACGGCCGTGGCTCACGGCGACGCTCGACGGAGAACTGACCGATGAGAACGGGCGGCAGGGGATCTTGGAGATCAAGACCGGGCAACTCATGAAAAAGGCCGACTATGACAAGTGGGCGGACGGAAATGTGCCAATTTGGTATCTCTGCCAAACAAATTGGCAGCTGCTGGCGACCGGATGGGATTTCGTCGATCTGTTTGCGGCGCTTCAGGATATACGCGGAGACTGGTCGATCCGGACAAGGCGTATCGAACGCGCCGACCATGAGGAGGATCTTGCGTGGCTGCTGGATAAGGCAGAAACGTTTTGGGGCTATGTGCAGAAGCGGCAGATGCCGCCGATGACACTGAGTTTATGAAAAATGGAGGGACAAAAATGATCGTAGAGGTGAAATTTTTCCGCAAGAGTGCGATGGCTTACGTCGGACGGGGGTACAGCTATGACACGGAAATGCCGCTGAAGGTCGGCGACCGTGTGATCGTTCCGGCGGGAGGCGGAAAAAATCGGGCAATCGTTACGGCAGTGAATGTGCCGGAAGAAAACATCCATCCGGATTATTTCCCGCTGAAAAAGATCGAGGAGTATGACGTGCCGGAGGTGGATGGCTGATGGAAACCACCGAGATCCGGATGATAACCGACCTCGACAAGGCCATTCCGCAGAGTCTGGAATTCAACTTTGAGGAAGTCAAGGCGTGGCTGGCGGAAAATCTGGCGGCGTACAAGTCGATGGTGGTCACGGAGGATGCCATCGGCGCGTCAAAGGCCGACAAGGCAAAGATCGCCAAGATCAGCAAGGCGATATCCGAACAACGCATCGCCATCAAGAAACGCTATCTGGAGCCGTACAACGTCTTTGAAGCGCAGATGAAGGAGCTTTCCGGCATGTGCGACGAGGCGGCAAAGAACATCGACGTGCAGGTCAAGGCGTTCGATGAAAAGCGGAAGGCCGAGAAACGCGAGACGCTGAGAGGCTATTTTGCTTCCGTCAACACACAGGCGTGGCTTTCGTTTGAGCGGATCGAAAATCCGCGCTGGATGAATGTGACCTATGACATGGAAACGGCCAAGACCGACATTCAGGCGGCTGTGACGGCCATCGGCGAGAACGTCACAGCGATCACAGAGTCCGGCGGAGAGTTCGAAAACGAAATGCTTCTGGAATACCAGAAAACGCTGGACCTCGGAGCGGCCATGCGGCGCGGCAGCGAACTGAAACGCATGAAGCAGGAGCAGGAAGCCAGAAGGGCCGCGCAGGAGGCCGCTGAACGCGCGAGACGGGAAGCGCAGGAAAAGGCGGAACGGGAACGTGCGGAGCGCATCGCGCAGAAGAGAGCAGAAGCAGAGGCGGCAGAGCGTGCGGAAAAGCTCCTGAACGCGGAAAAGGCTCCGGAGCCGTTGCACGTGGAAGAACCGCAGGAAACTGAACAGGTGCTGGATTTCCGGTGCTATGTGACGAGAACACAGATGATCGCACTGCGGGATTGGCTGAACGCCAACGGGATTCGCTTCTGCCGCGTGCCGAAATTTGGAGATTGAAAAGGGAGGAACTGAACGATGAATGCAGCAAACAGACTGACGCCAAGTGCACCGAAGCAGACGTTCTCAAGCGCCATCACGTCGAACGCAATGCAGGGCTTGATCCAGAAGTCTTTGAAGGATTCCAAGGCGGTGGCGAGATTCACGTCCACGATGATCTCCGCCGTAAACGCGTCCGATCAGCTGAAAGCCTGCGATCCGGGGAGCGTCGTGGCGGCGGCGCTTCGCGGCGAGGGCATGGGACTGAATCTCGGAATGGGATATTACCTCGTTCCGTATGGACAGACGTGTACGTTCGTCATTGGCTACAAAGGCCTCATTGCGCTGGCGCTTGCGACCGGTCGGTATGAAGATATCGACTGCATGGATATTCGCGAGGGCGAGTATCAGGGCAGAGACCCCCGTACCGGAAAGCCGAAGTTCGATTTTAACGTCTACGAAATGGACGAGGACCGAGAGAAAGCGCAGATCATCGGATACTACGCCTATTTCCAACTCAAGGACGGTATGTTCCGGTCGGAATTCTGGTCGATGAACAAACTGATCTTCCACGCGGAAAAATACGCGCAGGCGTTTGACCGCGAGAAATATGAAAGGTTCATTTCCGGCGAAATGACGGCGGAAGAGGAAGCGAAGATGCGGAAGTCCACGCCGTGGTATGACGTGGGATACGGTCAGGACCGGATGTGCAGAAAAACGGTGCTTCGGAGCCTCCTGAATTCCGGCTATGCGCCGCTTTCCAACGAGGTACGGTATGTGCTCGACAACGACTCCGAGGTAGGAATCATTCCGGACATGCCGATCATCAACGTGGACAAGGCTACCGGAGAGGTGACAGGCACAACGGAGAGCACTCCAGCCATCGAGGCGGTGCAGAAAGAAGAATTCTTTGAAGCTGCGGCGGTGGAAGAGGAACTGACGCGCCGGAAAGATGCCCAGCCGGAAAAAGTTCAGGAAGCAGTGAAAAATCAGCAGAAAACTGCGGCTGCGAGCAAAGCCAGGAGAATCGACACGGAAACCATGGGTGACGGCTTTTTCGGCGGTGGTGAAGGATGAGGCCGATCAACAGCGCGATCATTGCAGACCCCAAGGACCCGAAAAGAAAGACCTGCGAAACCATGGTGATCTGGGGAAAGGTCACGCGGGACGCAAAGGTCGAGTACACAAAAGGCTCCGACACGCGGCCTCCGATGCCAAAGGTCACATTCGGCGTGGCATACGAGGACAAGCGCTTCATGAACATCATTTCCGTCGGAGAAAGCCCGCAGACGAACATCGCACAGCGCGTAAGAAAGGGCGATCACGTTCTGATCGCCGGTAAATGGTCCAGCAAGGACTATCAGAACAGCGCGGGTGAGAACAAGACATGGACAGAACTTCGGATCGAGCAGATCGCCATTCAGAGCGACAGCTATCGGGAGGAAATGGTGGACTGCCTCTGGACAGCGTTTGCAAACGCGATGTCGAAGGGCTATATCCACGACCGGAGCGAATTCATGCGGGCCTTTAACACGGAATTTGTGGATGCGTTCTGGGAGCTTTGCCAGAACATGCAGGGTGAGGAACCGCAGGAGAACGGAGAAGGGTATTCAGACGCTGGCGATGATTATGAGCTGACGATTTGAGGGCTGTTTTATGGGAAAAGGAATCAGTCTATCTGATCTGCCAGAACCCTACAGACGTCAGGCGGAACAAAAGCTCATACAGGAAATGCAGCGACGGGCAGCTTTGAAACCGAAAACTGAAACTGCAAACCCGGAAAATCCTAGAAAAAAGGAAAAGCCCGTCAAACCGCCAAAACTGCGAAACCAGAAGGTCACTCGCGGAGGCAAGACCTTTGACAGCAAGCGGGAGGCGGACCGTTACGACGAGCTTGTGCTTCTGGAAAAGCAGGGA